>OHMK01000002.1_pt1 | contig 217257 bp, 189 predicted proteins | sample 1569291 | NCBI WGS metagenome assembly OHMK01 (sample SAMEA3879517, study PRJEB24766) | human gut metagenome | biome: human-associated habitat; feature: feces | place: USA | collected 1985/1987 | reverse complement strand
TGTAGTCGATAGGGGAATCGAACCCCTATGCCAAGATTGAGAATCTTGTATCCTAACCATTAGATGAATCGACCATTCAAAAAATCTCTATTGGTCTCCCGACTTATAGAGACTTATAAATCTTATACCATGAAAAACACATGTAGTCGATAGGGGAATCGAACCCCTATGCCAAGATTGAGAATCTTGTATCCTAACCATTAGATGAATCGACCAACGATACATTTTTGTACGATAGCTTGCGGAAGGTGGGGGATTCGAACCCCCGGTACGGTAACCCGCACGGCAGTTTAGCAAACTGCTGGTTTCAGCCACTCACCCAACCTTCCAGTTGGATTCTTAACCGAATCAACCAAGCATCGTTCTCAAATGCGAGTGCAAAGGTACTACTTTTTTCTGATTCTACCAAATCTTTTTGCAACTTTTTTTCGATAAAAATGCATTTTCTTTGTAACTCCCACATTATCAGGGGTTGTTTTCTTTTAGTATTATGAGTGTTTTATTCCTAAAACGAGCAGAGGCGGATTTCTTTCTCAGAAATCCGCCTCTTGTAAAAGAAAGGGCCGCTCGATGATGTGATGAAACTCCGAATGTATAAACATTTGAGAGTCCTCCGCCTTTGTAATCCACCGGCTTTTCAGCTTACCTGCCTGCTGCAGTTTATGTGGCCCGCCATGAGCAAGAGAATGTCCTCTCGGTTTCAATAGTGTAATTTGATGAGTATCCCGATCGAACCGAAACGACCCTTATTCATTCTAGCACCCATGCATCATCACGATGCAACGGTGCAAACATCTTAGTCATTATTTGATAATGCAAAGATAATGCAATATTTTGAAACTACCAAATGTTTTAGCTGTTTTCTTCGAATATTTTTTCGAAATATTTTCTCAACTCTGTTTTGTCCTCTATGATATTGCGCAGTTCGTTGAGCGCTTTTTCGTTAGGGGAGTTGGGAATCCATAACCTGATGTATCCGTTTCTTGAATATTTCTCGTCCATGTGTTGGCTGAACCGCTCCCATTGATGCTCCTTGTCATCATCTGGATTATTTTCTTTGCCATACTGTATGCCGCGCAGAAAAATTTCGTGAACATCAATATCGCGATCGGCTTCTGCCACAATCTTGCCATAGATACTGCGAGGCTGACGGCTAGATGAAGCCCGATGGTCCTCAACAGCTTCTTTCATAATTTTGATCTGTTCTTTATTGAACCAGCGCTTCAGTCTTGAATCTGCCTGCAGAATCTTACCGCTGGTAATATGATGAATGGCACGCGGACCGCTCATCCCCAGGTCGTGGTAAGCGGCTATTACATACACCATATCGATGTCGGCTCCGGTTACCGGAACCAGTTTCAGAGAGTTTCTGATGACTCGGGTAACATGTCTGAGTCCATGACTTTCGCCAAAAGCATTATATTTGGGGAGAATCTGTTTCTCCACAAAGTCCATGATTTCGAGATTTACCTGTTGCTTCATAGATATTCCTCCACTTTATTTATATAATAAGGTACGCGCGTACATTATTAATAGTTTATTATTGTTCAGTTCGCCATTCCGATGATGATCAGGGATGATACAATGCCGAAACAGAAGATGTTCAGAGCTGTTTTGCCTAGAATTCTGTTAAGTTCTCTGCCTTCGCCTATCTTTTTCATCTCCATATAGGTTCTGTTGTGCAGAATGATATAGAGTGCTGCAAGCGGCAGGAACGTGCTGCTGGCTTCATGCTGAAATACTTCGTAGATGGTGACACCTATTATGGTAATGATGCCCAGATTGCCCAATGTGCAGTATAACCGCTCGGCATTCTTCTTTCCTATGTGAACCACAAGAGTCTTCTTGCCGGCTCTCAGGTCGTTGTCATGATCGCGGTAATTGTTCAGAATGAGCAGCGTATCAACTACCAGTCCGCAGGCTGCAGATACGAGAACTGCTTCCATGCTTACTCCCTGTATGGTTTCGGGCATTACGAGATAGTATGTGCAGCATACGGGTACAATGCCGAAGAAGAGCAGTACCAGAAAATCGCCCATGCCCAGATAGCTGAGACAGGTAGTATAGAGAAAACAGAAGACTACGCAACAGATGCCTACGATAACCATTTCCCAACCTCCGAAAAGAACCAGCGGAAGCCCTATGGCACAGCCCAGAAGGGTAGTGAGGATGATTCCCCATTTCATGGCTCCCAATGTTATCCAGCCTTCAGCGCAGGCACGTTTCGGTCCCAGCCGGGTTTCGTCGTCATTACCATGCTTGAAGTCGAAATAATCATTCACCAGATTGCTGTCTATCTGCATCACCCATGCAAAGAGCAGGCAGAGTAGGGCTGGCAATGTCTGTATCTGCTGAGCGTCTTTATAAGCCAGCGCAATACCCAATAAAACAGGAACAGCCGCCGCCGTCAGAGTCTTCGGGCGAGCGGCTAGATACCATGCTTTTATAGAATTTGTTTCTATCATATTCTGAAAAGATTAAAATTGAATCTCCTGAAATTCTTAAGGAAAGTCAGAAAGATTAATTGAAGAAGTTCCAACTTACTCCAATACGGAACACTCTTTCGTTCATCGGATAATGAGGAGCGAAGAAGTAGTTCTTGTCGCCCTGTCCTGCATTGATATGGCTCATCATTACGAAGAAACGGGTGTGCTTGATGTGAACGTTGGCGTAAACATTGACGATAGGATAGTTGCCTATCTTTACGTTGTTCTCGCCGTTGCCCTGTACCGTATACTGTCCCATATAAGGTGAATAGTCGGGAGCTTCATAGCTTGTAAAGTAGCGCATGTCAGCACCCAGGTCTACGTTCAGCACCTTTACTACCTTGAACTTGATGTAGAGGTTGGTGTAGGCATTGAAGGCTGGTACTGGCAGAACACTCTCCTTGCTTGAGTGCTGGTAGGTAAACTGGTTTTCCCAGTTCAGAATGCCTAGTCTGAAGTTCTGCTCCAGTTGTGCTGTCAGCAGGTTGATTCCTCCGCTTTCCTGCATCGGTGTTACTATGACTCCTGTTCGCAAACCTTCTTCTGTAATGTCATAGCTCTGCGAGAAGTAGGTGTAGTTCTTGATTTCATCTACAGCCACTCTCAGCTTGGTGCGTGTCTTAGGGAAGGAGAGCGTACCCATGATGCGGGTATGGATGGTCTTGTCGAGATCATTCTCCCACCACAGATGGCGGGCGTGATAATTGCGGTAATAGAACGATGGGGTTTCTCTATGGAAGAAAGCATCGCCTCTTACCTGAAGCGTGTCGCCCAGGAATGGGATGTTCACGTCTACATTACCATCTATGGCAAGGGTTCCAGCGTCAACACCCGTCAGTCCTATTTCTGCTACGGCATTGTAGTGGAGTGTCTTGCCTTCCTGCTTGCTCAGCTGTCCGCCTACGCTCAGTGCATGCTCGTTGTATTTTTCGAAACCACCTTCCATGGTTGGCAGTTCATAGTGACGGAGGTCGTAGCTGGCGAAAGCCTTCAAGCCTGCCTTTGCCCATTTATTGAAACCTTCAAGCATGGCAATGGCGAAGGTATTCTTCATGTGCCAGTGCTTGGTCTGGTCGTAGATGGAGTCGCCGGTCAGCCTGCCTGCATCGTAATATTCTTTCAGATAATAGTCGGCAGGGGTCTGATAAGCTTCGTAAATACGGCGATAGTTGTCAAACTTTACCGTATGGATGAAACTCGTTACCGGAACATATTCGCTCTTGTAGAAAAGCGAGTCTTCGGCATTTTTCTTCTGGATGGCCAGCAGACTGTCGGCTGCGGCTTTTCCGTTTACAGCGATTCGGGTACTGTCGTTCCTGATGTCCTTTGCGGCTAAGTCTTTAGCCGGTTCATCGCCTGCAATCTTGGCTCCGTCAGGACGGCCGCTGAATTTAGCTCTCTGCTGTTTGTCGTAGGCTTTCTCATCAAATTTCTTGCCTTGTTCCTTGGCTTTCTTTCTGGCTTCTTCCTTCGCTTCCTCTTCAGCATTTTCCTTTTTCGAAGCCATGGCAAATTTCTTTGCCTTGATTTCTTCTTCGGTCATCTTTACCTTGCGGCTGAAACCTACGTTATAGCGGTGGGTAAAGAAGATGTGCTGGTTGTCCAGTCGGTTCCAGTTCTGTTCCAGAACGGTAGGAATTTCGTTGGTGGCAAACGATTCGGTATAGATTTCCGGATGTTTGATGTAATCATCGTTGGTAATACCGCCGTTCTCGGTCATCTTCTCATGATTGGTACTGAAGAGGAGATGTGCCTGATAGCGGTCGCCCAGGTAAGATGCCCACATGGTGTATTTAAAGTGGCTGGTACTCTGGGCGTTATAATATCCTCTGCCATACTTGTAGTCGAATCTGAAACCGGCGCCTAGCCTTTTGTTGGCATTTACTGCAAACATGGCCTTGAAGTCGTCTTCTCCCGTCACCTTGTCGCCGCAGCTGTTCAGGGTTATGTTCGTGATGGGTGAGTAGGTGTTGGTGAAGTGGAAGTCGCTTACCGGATTTACGATATAATCGTAGGGCTCTGTAAAGATAAAGTTGCCCTGCGTGTTGCGGCGGTCGATGAAGATTCGGTTCAGTCGGGCAGTACCCATGTTTCCGAGGGTATTGTATTCGCCTCTCAGTCCTTCCGTGAAGGTTGAGTTCATGTACATGTGCTGCAAGGTGTCTACTATCGCAGCCTTTGTGTCGCCGAAGCGTTCGTCTACAGTCCATACCCTGATGCCTTTCGGAATCTCCTTGTCTGAGCCCAGTGAATCGGTGTTCACCTTGCGGTTGGTTTGAGGACGGAACTGCGAATCTTCGTTATAGTTAAAATCGTTTTGTGCCGCAACCGGGAGGGTCGCAGCACAAAATAGGAGTGATGAGAATATAATTTTCTTCTTCTTCATTATTTCTTAAATAGTCGGATACATACTTCGGCAATCTTGAGCACTACACCCACGATGAGTACGATGTAGGCGATATTGCGGCTTTCTTCCAGCTGGGTCCAGAGTATTACCCCCACGATGGCGAGCAGCATGAAGGCGATGTTGAGATAGTTGCGCACCTTCAGCATGTTGTTCTGGTCGCTGTAGGCCAATGGGCGAAGCCGGCGGTGCTGTGGTCTTACGGCGTAGCTGGTAGGCTGCTTCTGTTCAGTCTGTTCTGTTCCCTGCTCAGCTGTAGGCTGGGCTGTAGCGTTTTCAGGCTGCTGTGCCTCGTTCTGTTGTATCTTGTTGTCTGTATTCTGATTATCCATTTTCTTCAACTTATTGTTTTACTAATGCAGCTAACTCTGCGAATATCTGGTCTTTGCGGTCGATGGTGCATCTGCGGAACTTTCCGAAGATCTTAGCCAGGTCGTTCTGCTTCTTGTTGAGCGCAATCTTGTCGCTGATTACCTCTTCTGCAGGTTCCTTGAAACCGGTGCTTCTTCCTTCCTCGTAGTTGTAGATGATACGACCGAGCGAGAGATTCAGATGATTGTCTGAAATTCTGGCTACCAGCTGGTATTTGAATTCCGTGCGGTCGAGCGAGATGAATGACTGGCTGAAGACGAGCCATTCGTCCATCGTGTTGGCGATGACGTGTTCAGCATCGTTTACCAGTGCTACTCGGCTTGCTATGTTCTGCTCGTTCTGTGTCAGTTCACTCATGTATTTTAATACGATGTCGTAAATCTGCTTGGCAGTTTTTCCGTTAGCATCCGTATCGAGTGTGAATTCTATCTTGTTTTCATCATTATATGTGATGGCGCCTGCCAGATATTTCATATCCACTTTGGCTGTTGTACCATTTGCCAGTTTGTTGGCAAGCTTGGCAGCCTCCTTTGGCTTAGCGGCTACGGCAACAGGAATCGCCCATCCCGTGGTTGATGTGGTTGGCTCCTTTACAACAACTGGTTCTGGCTCAGTAGCATTACCTTTTTTTGCTTCCGCCTTTTTTGCTTCAGCTTCCGCCTTGGCGCTTGCAGCGTTGATGCTGTCGGCCTGAGCCTTCAGTTTGGCAGCCTGTGCTTTTATCTTAGCCACTTCTAGTGCCTTCTTGGCAGCTTCCAACTGTTTCTGTGCCTGTTCCAGCTGCTGCTCTTCAGTCAGTACGGTTTGGGCCTGTGCAGTCATCAGCGGGAGGAGCATAAATATGGGGATGATGATTTTTTTCATGTCGAGTTGTTTTTATGAAACTATAAAATGACGGTTCCTGTAGGGGAACTTAGCGGAAGATGAGGGATTCAAACCCCCGATACCCGGAAGAGGGTATACCGGATTTCGAGTCCAGCGCATTCGGTCACTCTGCCAATCTTCCTTTTTATTTAGTCAGATGCAAAAGTAATACATTTTTTGCATCTGACAAAATATTACTGTTATTTTTTAACTATATTAACCCCGCTTTATAGGATTTTATACTATAGTTTTTAATGTTGCTGCAGGAATCTGTCGGCCTCGATGGCAGCCTTGGCTCCCGAGCCTGCGGCAACAATACCTTGGCGGTAGATTGGGTCGGCCACATCGCCTGCTGCGAAAACACCCGGAATGTTGGTGGTGGCAGTACCTGGCACTACTTTGATGAAGCCTTGCTCGTCGAGATCTATCTGTCCCTTGAAGAGGTCGGTATTAGGCTTATGTCCGATAGCCAGGAAGAATCCGTCGATGCTGATGTCAAACTTCTCTTCGTTGGCTTCGCCCTTGTGGCGCACGAGATGAGCACCTTCTACACCGTTCTCACCGAAGAGCCCCAGCGTATTGGTTTCGAACAGAATCTCGATGTTCTCCTTGTTCTTTACACGCTGTTGCATGATTTCTGAAGCACGGAGATATGGCTTGCGCACAATCATGTAAACCTTCTTGGCAAGTCCGGATAGATACATGGCCTCTTCGCAGGCAGTATCGCCACCGCCCACTACGGCTACTGTGCGCTTGCGGTAGAAGAATCCGTCACAGGTAGCGCAGGCAGAAACGCCCTGTCCGCGATATTTCTCTTCATCGGCAAGACCCAGATATTTGGCTGATGCACCTGTGGCGATGATTACGGTTTCTGCCTCAATCTCGTTGTCGCGCTCATCTGTAAGATGAAATGGGCGTGAACTGAAATCTGCCTTCACGATGCTCCCGTCTCTCATTTCGGCTCCGAATCGGGCTGCCTGTTCTTTCATGTCCATCATCATCTGTGTTCCGTCTACGCCGTTAGGATAGCCCGGAAAGTTTTCTACCTCTGTGGTGATGGTGAGCTGTCCGCCCGGCTGCATACCTGAATAGAGTACTGGCTGCAGGTTGGCTCTGCCGGCATAAATGGCAGCAGTATATCCTGCAGGACCGCTACCTATAATTAATGTCTTTATCTTTTCCATTTTAATCTTATAGTTATATTTTTGTTTCCGATGGCTAGAAATGAGCCATTTTCTTTGCAAAGGTACATCAAAACAATGAGAAATCAAAATAAAAATACAATATTTTTCTTTTCTTGCATAAATTATTGCTTTCGTTTGAAGAATTATTGTTATCTTTGCACCCGAAAATAAGATGCTCCGGTAAGAACATCAATTAGAAGAAACGAAAAATATTTACTTGATATATGAATCAGATTAAGAAGATTGTACTGACGGGTGGACCTTGTGCGGGCAAGACTACTGCTATGGTTAAGGTGATTGAACATTTCTCCAGTCTCGGCTATAAGGTCTTTACCATTCCCGAGGTTCCAACCATGTTCACCCAGGCGGGCATGAATTATCTCACCTCCAACAAGGATTTTTTCTTTGAGGGCGAGAAGGCTACTTTCCAGACTCAGATCAACCTGGAAGACAGTTTCCTGCGTATGGCTGAAACATTGCAGCAGCCTGTCATCATCGTCTGCGATCGTGGTACGATGGATATTTCTACCTATCTCACTCCCGATTTCTGGCACCGCATCATCTCTGAAGAGGGTTATACAGATGCCCAGCTTCGCGACCGCTATGATGCTGTGCTGCATCTGGTGAGTGCTGCTGATGGTGCCGAGCAGTTTTATACTACAGCCAACAATGCGCAGCGCCTGGAGAAGGCCGATGAAGAAGGACTGAAGATAGCGCGCGAGTTGGACAAGAAGATTGTTTCTGCATGGAAGGGTCATCCTCATCTCAGGGTAATCAATAACCACGAAGATTTCAACAACAAGCTGAACCGTGTGCTCAAGGAGATAAGCAATGTGCTTGCCATTCCGCAGCCGATAGAGGAGGAGCGAAAATATATCGTGAAGCTGACGGGCGAGGTTCCTAATGCGATAGACAGCGATATAGTTCAGACTTATCTTACGGGAGAGCCGAGCAGCGAGATTCGTCTTCGTCGTCGCGGTTTCGAGGGAGGCAAGTATGTGTATGTTCACACCACCAAGAAGCGTATTTCAGACAATGAGCAGATAGAGACCGAGCGACAGATTAATGCCAATCTTTACGAGAGTATGCTTCAGCAGGCTGACCCTTACCGCCAGCGCATTCATAAGCATCGCAAGAGTTTTATCTGGAAGGGCCAGTATTTCGAGCTCGACGAGTTTCTTGAGCCGGTTTCCGACCTGATGATTCTTGAAACCCGTGGCATTTCTGCCAACGAGAGTGTGAAGTTCCCTCCTTTCATCCAGGTGCTGGAGGATATTACGGGCAACAGCAAATATTATAATTATAACATAGCGCTGAAGCGGTAAAATCAGCCGAAAATGTAAAAAGTTACGGAGATAATTCATATTCTCCGTAACTTTTTACATAAACCACTCACTTTTGGTGTTATTGAGTTTCATCATTCTATTTTCTCCTTTATCCGTTGTACTTGAACACCTTGACCATTTCCTTGTCGCCACCCACAAGCTGACTACATCTGTTCAGCATTCCGGTGTCTGAGAAACCGCATTTCTCCATGACTTTCCCTGATGCAGGATTGCCTGTGAAATGGTCTGCCCAGATGTTTTCGAAATGCTTCTCGTTGATGCAGTAGTCAAGCATCAGCTTCAAGGCTTCGGTGCAGATTCCTTGGTTCCAAAATGGCTTTCCTACCCAATAGCCCACCTCACAGTCGTTTTCTCCGATAGGGATGTTGCTGGTTTCATGGGTGTAGTAGCCGATGCAGCCGATAGCCTCGCCAGTCTCTTTCAATACAATCGCCCATGTCGTGTCATTATGGAAGAATGTCCGGATTATCTCCCGACTTTCTTCTACAGACTTATGCGCCGGCCATCCAGCACGTGGTCCTACGTCAGGGTCGGAGGCGTACTTGAAGAGCGCCTCTGCATCTGATTCCTGCCAATATCGAAGTAAAATTCTTTCTGTTTCCATCAGATTATTTCAATGAAATTCTTCGTTCTTTATTTTGTTATCTACTGAACTTTCGCAAGTTTTGCCCACACGCCCTGAACCAACGGTCACCGGCCGAAGGGAAAGGTAAAGGGCAGAAGCCCGTACTTGAACCACATACGAAAGTTCAATTATTAATTTTTAAGGCAAAGATAATAAAAAAAGGGAAAATGAGCAAAAAAATGATGATTTTTTACTCGTTTCCCTTTAACTTTCTTTGGAAATCCTTAATGACCTTAATGACCATGACCTTAATGACCGGATTTTTCTGTTTTCTTTATCCCATGCAGCTCGTTACTCCGAGCGTAGTAGCGATAGCGGTCAGTATGCTGATGGCTATCTGCAGAATTGTTTTCCAAGTGTTCGCTTTCATTTTGTTGAATGTTGAATGTTGTTTTTTTGGGGGGCGGATAGGCTGGGCTAGGGGCTAGTACCCTAGCCAGTCTATCCTTGGGCTATTCAAGGCCGTCGCCAGTATCGTCCTTGCCAGTAGTGCCGCCGGTTGATTCAGAGCCTTGGCCTTCGCTGCCGGTCTGACCGGTGCTTGAACCACCTGGGGTAGAACCGCCTGGCGTATTATCCGGAGTGGTTGGGGCGTTGAGGTCAACGTTGGTTTTACCCTCCTTCTTCGCCTGGTTGATGCGTGACTTCGCCTGGTTGATTTCCAGAAGATTTGCGTTCACGCTACGCATTACGATGCTGTAATTAATCATAGTCGTTTGTAGTATGTTTAGAGTCCTTTGTTTTGCAACTCCCCAGAACGCCCCGTTCCTGCCGTTTTCGGGGTCTTCATTGATGACCGGCGCCTGCCATCATTTATGACCCGTGTTGGTCTTAATAGAAGACCCGAGCAAGGCACAAAAGGCTGTTCTTTCGATTGCCGGTGCAAAGATACAACATTTTCGGACAGAATGCAAGCTTTTACCCTAACTTTCTATTCCGAAAATGACGTAAGTTTCTGATAGATTATACTTTCTATCGTTTTCTATCAGAAGTTTATTGCAGAAACATAGCAAAACAGGAAAATACGCATTGAAGGTAGCTGAAGAAACGTGAAAAAGCGGTCATTAAGGTCAAGGTCATTAAGGTCATTAAGAAAATGGGAATCGGTCATTTTGAGCTATAGTATATATAAATATATTTATATATACTATAGGAAAATGTTTTTTCTCCGAAACCTTAATGACCTTGACCTTAATGACCGGATAGAATATTCCTGTTTTAAAGACTTGCAGTAAATAAGGTAACGTCTCGTAATTAGTTGTTTATTACACATTTATACCAGTATATTAAAGTTGCTATTAATGTTTTTATGTATAAGTATAATCTACATTCTCTAGTGCCGGAAATGAGTTCTTATATTGCTTTTTCTCCTCTCTTTACCTCATTCTACCCCTTATTTACCCCTCGAATTTGTCAAAAATACGTCAAGTCTGAGACGGATTTATGTCTGAGGAGGGGCATTTTTCACCCTTAGGAGGGGGGAACATCTTCCTATCCCCCATATTTTGCATTTTTCCGTTAAATAACGTGATAAAATTCTTTGGTTTGCCTGCTTTTTATTATCTTTGCTAGTAATTGACAAATTATTGACGTATCAATAGTTCTGAAAGCTAGAAACTACATAACAATAATGCTGAGATGGAAATGTGTAATCTATTGTTATATAGCTATTTTGTATGTATATTTCGTGTGTAAAGTGAAGTCTGTATGTTGGGTTACGAATAGAATATATATTTACTTTTTAAATCATAGCGCTCGCTTTTTATGCATTCTCCCAATACCTGTTTTCAGCGATGAAAAACGGAAAAATTAGAGTTTCCTGATTACATAACCCCCTTTTTAGCCCATGAATAGCCGATTTTGCCCTTTAATTCATGCCCTAATTGAGCAGCTGAAGGAGGAATATCCATTAGCCACGATTCATGGTCATAATGAATTTGCCAACAAAGCCTGTCCCTGCTTTAATGTGAAGAAGGAGTGGGGCTAACAGATAGGGAACGCGCTGCGTTCCCTATTTATACTCATTTTCCGATGCATCATACGTAACCAACTGAATATCAGTTGTTTAGTATATGGTTGAGCCATATGAAAGCCGGGCTAAAATGTAATGATTTCTATCTCTTTAATTATCTGATATTCAGTGCTTTTTAGTCCTACTTTCCTACTTTTTTCAAGTATCTTTTTAAGCCCTTTTCTACGCCTTTCACTTTCCCACGCAAATAATGAATGTCGTTGATTCTCAATCGGTTAAGTACTGACGTGCTATTTGTGAGCCGTTTTCCTTCTGAATGAAAAGAATGTTGATTATCAGCTACTTACGATTTCCGTATTTTCACTTGGTTTCACTTGATTTCATTCATTTTGTATGTTATATATCTTTACAAACGCCCATTTTTAGGGGTTGAAGATTTAACATATTTAACCTTTGTAAACACTCAAAATCTGCATTTTCGTGCTAAAACGTGTTTTTTTATCATTTTTGAGAGGTCGGCTTTTATCTGAATAAATCTGCCATCGTCAGCTGGCATTGGATGTCATCAGAATAGCCGCCCGGCGCAAGTCCATAGGAGGTGATCATCGTGATGAGTACCGTTTTCTCGGTGCCTGTTTCCCTGATGAAGGTCTCCCTTCGGTTGCGGATGCGGTTGTCCTCTTCTTCTGTAATAACGTAAGGGGCGTTGGTATATTTCATCTCACAGAGATTAATTGTATCGTCATTTCTGTCGATGAGCATATCTATCTGTGCTCCTTTCGTCAGCGTCTTGCCGGTGACAGGGTCTTTTGTTCCTTTATATGACCAGGAATGAACGCTGCTCACGACTGCTGAGAAGCCGAGGGCTGCCTTGATCTGGTTGACGTGCTGCATGCAGACACGCTCGAATGCTCTTCCTGCCCAACCGTAATGGATGGATGAACCTGCGGATGAAGACCAGAAATGCTCATCCCCATTGGTGTTCTCCGATATGAAATCGAAGTAGAATAGGGTGTAGTTGTCTATGAGCTGGAAGGTAGCATCCTTCGTCTTCTTGCCGATGGCTGTGAACTTGCGGATGAAACCGCACTGCTCCAGCTCCTGTAGCGCTTTCGAGAAATCTGCGTTGTCTGAGAGTTTCGAAGCTTTCAGCAACTCTTCTCTTAACAGCCCCTGTTTCTTTTTGGCAAGTGCTGTGATGATTGCTATATGACAGCGTGGCTTCTTGAACAGGGAAGCGTAGAGAGCATCAAACTCTTGTGTAAGTTCTCCACCTGGCTGGAAGAATATCCGGTCGAAATTCTGTGCCACGCTCATTCCCTTTTTCAGGAAACTCCAATAGTATGGGATTCCTCCCAAGGCCATGTAGGCTTCGAGAATCTGTCGGTCCTTATAGCCCAGATTCTTCGCTTCGCAATACTGCTTGCACTCTCTGAGGGTGAATGGTTGCAGCAGAACCTTGCATGTAAGACGGTTGTGAAGGCCACCATAGTTCATGACCACATTGTCGATGATCCATGATGTGGCGCTTCCGCAGATGACCAGGATAAGGTCTTTTCTCGTAGAAGCCCATGCGTTCCAGAAATGGTCGAGTGAACGGACGAAGTTTGATTTAACCGTGTCCATCCAGGGAAGTTCATCGATGAAGATAACCTTCTTCTCCTCGTTTTCAGGGAACGTATTCAGGAAATTCCACAGCAGTCCAAATGCCTCAGACCATGTCTTGGGCATTGCGCATTTTCCCATTCCGGCAAGATAAAGAGATTCTCGAAAGTCGCTTAACTGCTGCCTGCGAGTGGCTCCGTAAGTGCCGGTATGCTGGAAAACGAAATGGCTCTTGTAGGCCTCTCTGATAAGAAAGGTCTTGCCGACACGTCGTCTTCCGTAAACAGCCACGAATTGTGATTCATCAGAACTCATCAGTCCGTGGAGTGTTGCTATTTCATTTTCTCTGCCTATTAACATATCGTATTTCTTGTTTTATTCTCTATTTATTTATGTGGCAAAGATACAAAAATATATCGATAAGTCGTGGAAATGTATCAATATTTAACAGATTTCCACGGGAAATCGCAACTTTTTCGGGATTTTGCACTGAAAAGCACGTGGCTTAGAAATGTATTTAGAAACCTATAGCAGTCTGTATTTACCACTTCATAGCCTCCTTAGGAAGCAACGGAATGGCTCCATAGCGTCCTAAAAGATAACCCTTGCGAACATCTTCACGAGGCTTGAATTCTGCCAAGGATGTAAGATGAGACGCTCCATCCTTTCCCTTCTCGACAAACCAGACTTCATCAGCTCTGATAAGGTCGAGGTTGAGCAGGTTACATTCATGGGTGGAGAAGATGAGCTGAGTGTCTCTTCCTGACTCCAGTCCTGAGAAATAGCACTCTAAGATTTTCTGCGAGAGCATCGGGTGCATACTGCGGTCAATCTCATCGATGAGATAATCAACTTCATTTTGCTTCAAATCGATGAGCATTGGGATGAAGTCGAGCAATCGGATGCTGCCATCTGATTCTTCGCTCAGATCAAAAACAACCTCTGTGCCGGAAGTAAGATTCCGGTGAACAGCCTTCTGCTTGTAAATTTCATATCCTCCGTTGGCATTTACCTCGAAAAGAAGCATTTCGCCTCCAACTGTGGCAGCCATGCTGTACGCCTTGCCGTTCTTGGCCTTGCTGAGTATGTTATCAAGTAAATCGGAAGATAAATTCACATCCTCTTTCTTGATTTTGTACAGGCGTACGTCTGAAATGCCCGTGTTGAAGTAGGCAAGAAGCGAGCGAGTCGTTTCCTGCAGCTCGTCATTGTTTTCAGTAAGGAAAGAAATTCCCTGCAGGCGTGTGCTTGGGAAGATGATCTTCAAGCCGTCTGCAAACCAGTTTTTGGCCATGCGAATGGTTTCAAGTCCCTTGCCGTTTCTGCGCACATACTCTGAAAGGAAGCTGGAATCGGAAGGAGTACTGTGGGCGATGAACTTCAGGAGCATGGATGTTTCTTCATTTCCATCCACCTTGCCAAACGTGAACTCGTTGCCGTCTGCAGTAACCTTTCTGGTGAAAACATCCTTGTCGGTACGGCTGTTGATTTCAAACAGCCATTCCTCCTTAATTCCTCCGACTGTGAACTCCATGCCATAGGCGAAGCACTTACCCTTGGTCTTGAACTCGATTTCTACCTTAGAGTTTTTCTCTTCGGTATCAGCAAGCTTGAAAGGTTCCACCTTGCTTTGCGGAAAGCTTCCATTGGCTATCTGCTGGAGCAGGGCAATGGCCTTGATAACGTTACTTTTTCCGGAAGCATTGGCACCATAAACGATACCAGCCTTCAGAACAGAAATGTCATCACGCTTCTCTGCACGGGAAACATGAGACGGATGTGCGTTGCTCTTACCTGCCACAAAGCTGATTTGAGTCTCATCCTTGATGGAATATATATTTTCAAATGTAGCTCTAAGTATCATAACAATGTCATTTTCTTATTAATGTTGATGCAAAGATAAGCTTTTTCTTTGAAAAATGTGTTTGTTAATGTCGAATACTTGCAAAATTCTTGCATGTTTAACACATGTTAGTTGGTTCGTGGCTTAGTCTCTTATCTAATCGTTATGATTATGTTCTGGTGTAGTATTACAATAAATGTAAATAAATCTTGCAGATAAATTGGGTTAGATTGCTAGTTAAAAAAGGATAAATATAGGCGAGCATTTCAACCACGTGGTTGAAATGCTCAATTTTGTATTTGCTTGTGATTCTTAAAATTATGACTTTAGAGAATTACCAAAATGGGCAACTTGTAGAAAAATTCGGATAGTTCAAACAGGAGAAAGCTATAGTATTAAACATACCTCATTGTTTAATAATTTCGATTTTAATATCGATATGGATCTTACTTAATCTCTTTGGGTCTGCATTTCCATAAAGCCATAGGGTGACTTGTTATTCGTTCAACGATTGATCTTTCATTAAATAGTAGAATATGTGTCAATGTTTAACCAAGTTCAATGTAAAATGACCACGATTCAAACACTTATGGTATTCTGATGTGACATTTTTTCTTTTTATAAAAGAAAACGCCGTAAAAAGTTGGTGATTTCGAAATATTTCATTATATTTGTAATTAAAAACTTTTAAGGAAGTAATTTAAAATTCAGAGAATATGGCAATTAAGGAAAAGAATGGAAATACGTTCCCTCATGAGCTATTCAAGGTTGGTGACTTGGTCACATTCCAATGGGATGATACGTTGAAGGATGGTATTGTCTTAGTTGTAGATGCTTATGGTACATTTGAGTCTCCCAATATTCCTTCTTATGATATTATGGTAGAGAATGAGAATATGTTGTATAAGCATGTAAAATGCGATTTGGTAAAATCGAAAATCTAAAGATAATGTGTCGATAAGTCGTGGAAATCTATCGTTTTTCAATAGATTTCCACGACTTATCGGTATGTATTGCAGGAGTTGGTTATTAGTATGCAATATTTCTAAAGGCAAAAATAACCAACAAAAGATAAGTGGTAGATTAAGGTTCTAACACCCATCTTGATTCTTTTCCAGTTGGACCTATTGCCGATTCGTTAGTTATATAGGTCAGACCAAACTTAGTTTTAGTTTTCATTGCCTTGCGAATAGAGTACATTATTTGTTCTATCGTAAAACCGCATTTAGGATAATCTTGAAGAGCTAATTCAACCGCACACTCTTGAGCTATACCTGCATTGCCATTGGTATAGTAGCTTACTATCTGTTCGTCTGTAAGTTCGTCCACGGTCTTGACAGAACATTGTTTAAGATATTCTTGTATATTCATATTGATAATTTCTTTTTTTCAATTACACAATCCTCTGGTACATAAAGCTTCCATCGACATAAATAGGTGTCAGAATCGCCTGTGGAGGTTAGGCGTTTGGTGTGCAAGGCACCTTTCGAGCGGCACATTTCTATGAATGAGTCGCTTATGTGATGATGCTCTTTGCTATGCTCCAGGATGAATCCTACCTTTTGGTAGAGGAATGTTTTGTTGTATAGTGTCAGATATTTTTCGAGTTTTGGCTCATCAAGCAGTGAAATATCTTCCATGCAATGAAGCAATTCCTCAATGCCTCCAGCACGTTCTATACGGTCGCAGCAGTCTATGACTGTTCGTTCCAAATCAGTTATGCGTACATAAGGATTTCCCTTGGGAGTTATAACGCCATTTTCCGCAGTTGGTTCAAAAGGGGCCGCGCAGTACTCATAGTCTATTCCTTCAAAAGCAAAATCTTTGAAACGGCTTTTGCTGCCAACATAGGCATTGTAGAAAGGTTGGTGGGCAACTCCATGTAATTCAAGGGCTGTGTGCCAACCAACATATGAAGATTCTGAAATCTTGGAACTCAACTCGAACTTGTCACACATGGGGGCATCTGTCGATGGATCAATGGTGACGTACATGTTTCGCCTAATCGGTCTCAGAACCTTCTGAGATTGCCATCGGGATATGGCCGTGGATGTTCCTGCATGAGACAAATTCATCTCACGCATCACATCTTCAAAGTTGAAGATCCTAATCTTGTATAAAGGCGTAAAAGTTGCCATATTTGCATCGAAGTATTTATATATGAATAACTTTGTGCAAAAATAGCAACTTTTATTCAAATATCCAAATGTTTAAGCAAGAAAAACGAATAATTATACTATTTTTAGAATAGACCAACGAATGTTGTCAACCTTGCTCCATTTTGTATAACTATTCTTGCATTTCAGCAAGGAAAAATAGATTTTCCCAAAATCCTTGACTATATGTTAATAAACAAGTTTATTTCGGCATATATACATATATGGTTTTCTTAAACTTGTAAACTTCCTGGTTTGAGTGGTTAAAAATCGGTAGAGGTTTACTATTTGAGTTTGAAAGAACATGTATATATACATGGGTAAACTTAAACCTGTATGCTGTATGCGCCGTAAGCTTTGCCTTGGCTGCTCTTTAGCCGGTTCAGGACTTTGCCTTCTTCTCCTTGCTGAAATTCCGTAGCCCATCTCTTCTGTTTCGCTTGTTGCCTGGAGATTTGGTTGAACTTGCCGCTTGTCTCAGGCATCATGTTTCTCTGCTCAGCTTCCCTCTACATGCGATGCTTACCCTTGGCAGTCATAGGCTTGATTGTTCTGTCCTTGGCTTAACCTTATTCATGTTCATGATGAAGTTTGAGTTTTCCTGCCAATCTCTTGAACTTATAAGCCGTATAGAGCAACCAGTTTGCTTGAACAACATCGAGGAGGATGCAGCTTTCCTTTACCCAACCAACTGCAGATATTTTCTACTCATCCTTTTCATTCATATTTTTGGACGAAGCATCCACACTTACTTTTTCCGCTGCAAAGTTAGTGCAAGCCACATTTCTGCAAGTACCAGGTGCCTTATTCTCTGAATTTTTTCAAAAACTTTTCCGTCTGCTGCTCATCCAAAAAACTTTTCCTGCCCAAGGGTGAAATAATTCGATAATTCCTTGCTTCCTATGCTTCCCTTGCCAACTCTGATAGCACCGTAAAAAATAAATGTTTCACTTCTAAAAATATTGAATTATGAAAAAGATGGAAAATTTTTTCGCAGTAACTGGTTTCGTAGGTAAGGATGCAAGCATCCATCAGTTTACAACCGCAAGTGTAGCTCGCTTCTCACTGGCCATCAGCCGCAATGAGAAGAATGGCGATGAAAACTCTCGCACTTCTGCCTTCATGAATGTAGAGGCTTGGCGCAAGAACGAGAATACCGCTTCATTCGACCGCCTGGTCAAGGGAGCACTCCTCACTATAGAGGGCTACTTCAAGCCAGAGGAATGGCAGGATGCAGAGGGAGTCAAGCACAACCGAGTGATTCTCGTAGCCACCAAGTTCTACGAAGCTGTAGAGAAGGAGAACGCTCCTGATTCTCAGCAGGGCAAGACCCAGAAGGATAAGTAAATCCTTCTCTCCTGATAAAGAGCGGCCTTCGGGTCGCTTTTTTTGTGCTTATACTTTTCCTTGCTGAAAGGGAAGACCTGTTATAAGGAGATTCTTGCAGGATTGATAATCCCTCAGCATCTTGTCATTCACTCTTTTATTTTGTTATTTGATCCATATACCAAACCTTATCTCCCCATCCTTTGCCAAAGAGAGCAGGAGAGAGGGATGCTATAAAATACTGAGCCTTGTTGTTGAGATGAGTGAGCATAGTGACCAGCTTGAATTGCCATTCAATATCAAGTGAGTACGTAGGCTCATCTATCATTACGATGGCTTCGTTTCCATTTAGCAGGAACACTCTCAGCAAAATCAATAGAATTTGCTTTTCGCCAGAAGACAGTGCTTCTACAGGCAACACTCCAGTGTCTGTAAGGACAGTGAACTTACTGCCTTCTATTTCGATGCGTTTGCCAGTCATGGCAAAGAAATCGTTTATTACCTTCTGAAAATCAGCTATCTTGGCTTTCATTTCAATTCTTCTCTCCTCTGAACTATCTAGCATAGACATGCGGAGGCTCATGAGTGAAGGTCCGGTCTTCATGTCATATATATAGTAATCCAATTCCTGCGATAGGACATTGCTTGTCTTACGCTTGTCTCTCAATGCAATGTTGTCAATGGAGGGAAGATAGATTATATGATCTTTGCTTTCTTTGTCTTCTGCTAAAGATTGATATAGATTTCTCAGGAATGTGGTCTTGCCACTTCCATTGCTGCCCATAATGATATTAACATCAGAATGTGGCTGAAACTGAACGTGTAGATTATTCCAGATTTCAACATCTATATGATTCAATATTATCTGTTTCATACTTCAATATATTTTCCAGGATTGAATGATTCATGTTCGCCATGAAAGACATATCCCAGCTGATTTGACACACAGTTGGTATTGCCTATCTTCACATCCACGTTGTAGTGAGAGTGACCGAATATCCAGTAATCTATGCCACTATTCTTGATGTACTCTTCCAATTCCACGGTGAAGGCACCATTGGCTTGGCTGTCAGCGAACTTGGGACATTGCATCTGGAAAGACGGAACATGATGTGTGACAACTATCTTTCTTCTGGCCTTGCTGCATGAAACAGCTTCTTTCAAGAAAGACAGGCATCTTTCATGTTCACGGTTGAAGTCTGCAAATGTGAGAAGATCTTCATTGAAGATGATGCGTCGAAAGTCGCTTATGACTTCTTCTGTATAGTATGCCTCCTTCAGTGGAATTTTAGACCACAATGTTGTTATGAAGAGGTCGGTGTCTCCTATGTGTACGACAGCATTGTAATAGCTGTGAACATTGGGACGTATTTCAAGACAATAGCCATCGTTAAGCTTGGCAATGTCATAGTATTTGTAGAACTCATGGTTGCCCATGCAGGCTATGACTTGCTGATAGTTCTCAGAAGCCCAGTCCCAGAAGGGATGCTTGGAATAGTTCTCGTCTCCCAGGTAGCCAATGTCTCCAGCCAGAACGAGAATATCTCCTGTTACTTGCAGGGGATTCTCCTTCAGGAATCTCCAGTTGTCTGCAAACTCCAGGTGGAGGTCTGATGCATATTGTATTTTCATAATTGTTCAGTTGTAAATAATTCGTCTAATTGTTCCAATACAGCCTCGATGAATGATGAATTCTGATCAAGAGAAGTTGGCTTCAAAAGCCTCACGAAATTTCTCTAATTCTTCCATTGTCTTTCAGACGAAGGAACTATCGCTCGGCAGAATTGATGTAAACATCATTCTGCTCTCGCTTAACCGTTCCATTCTATTTCATTAATTAAACGTTCAACTTCGCCTTCCACTCGTGGGTCTTCATCCTCACTCAGTGAAATGGCCAATGATAATCTGTCCACCCATTCGGCTTTGGTACCAATGGCTGTGACAGGTGGGTATTTCCATGCCTCAATGATGATGTTGCCATCAAATTCGTTAGGACGCACCAAAGCTCCTGATGATTTGAATTCCCGGAGTTGTTTAACAGGCATCATAATCATCCTTTCAGAATCTGGATTCAGCCATGTATAATGTGCAAGTGCATTGATTCCGCATCCTGGGAAATGAGCGTCAGAAAGCAGGTCGTCACAGAAAATGCGCTCTTCTACAGGATTGAGGAGGAACGGTTGAGCCTGCTCCCACAGTTCCTTTCCATTCTTGTCGAAGTAAACGACCTTTCGCTTAGATCCATCAGATACTTTCTGGCAAAGCCCCAAGTCTTCAAGGCAAGTTATTCCAAGCGTAATGCTTGCGTATGAATAAGGTATTTTATCTTCTATGTCACGTGCAGCCAATCCTTCAATACTCTCTATCTGCAGATGATAGAGAAGCAGGTATTGGGCTACTGGTGACAGAGCCTTAGCCTGTTTGGTCTTGCGGATACGCTCATTAGCCAGAAGCATAGGCAAATGAACGTATTTATCCGAGACAATGAAATAAACATCTTTGTCTATGAGTCTCTGCCTTTCATAAGCAGGACAGGTTGGCAGAAGGAATACGACAGGAAGCTGGAACAGTGAAGCGAGATTGCTTGCTGTAATGGCCAAACTTCGTGGTGGAGCTACCTTTCCTTTAGGTTCGGCGAAAAGCAAGGACATACCGTGGTATTCGCCATCGAAGAACTTGTATGCAAGTGAATCTCCAATGGTGACACCTTTCATCTGCGCCTTCTTCCGTTCTTGCAGCTGTATAGGTCTTCCTAATATGATGACATCATTTCTCATTTTAATCATTCTGCTTCATTTTAACACCCTATTAAAACGATGCAAATATATTAAAATAAACTGGTAATACCAAAGTTTTTTGCATTTTTTATGCAGAAAGGTTAAAATGTATGCAAAAACCAGATTTTCTTTGAGATAAACATGGTTATTTCCAAATAAAAGAGTATTTTTGCACTTTACATAAATATACGTAAAATATAAGGATAGAGCCGTGATGCGGCTTAGCAATATAGTAATAATGAAATATATTTGGTTGATTATCTTTCTGATATTGCCGATAGTCGGTGTTCTTTATACCGCTTGGCGAATGTGGCATTTACTGCCTTTTTCCATTGCCATGAAATGGGTGGCAGTGGGAGTTTTAGTTATGTGGTTCAGTACCATATTCATCGCCTTTTCGGGAGCGTTAGAGAAAATGCCACTTTTTGCGGCAACAGCAGTTTATGAAGTGGGCTTTTCCTTTATCTTCATCCTGTTGTATCTGGTGATGCTGTTCCTCGTGCTCGACGTTGGCCGCCTTGTTCATATAGTGCCTAAAGCTTGGCTATTTGACAATGGTTATACTTCTATCGGCATTTTTGCCTTCATGCTGCTGATTTTCGGCTATGGCAACATACACTATAATAATAAGGTGAGAGAACAGATTGATATCAAAACTGGTAAGGCTATCAGCTTAGATAAGAAGAGTACTAAGATTGTGCTCCTTAGCGATCTTCATCTCGGTTATCACAACCGCCGTTCAGATTTCAGGAAATGGGTGGATATAATAAATGCAGAACAGCCCGACCTCATATTGATAGCTGGAGACATCATAGACAACAGCGTCCGTCCTTTGATGGAAGAGAACGTAGCTGAAGAGTTTCATCGTCTGAAAGCCCCTGTCTATGCTTGTCTTGGCAACCATGAGTATTACAGCAACCAACCAAAGGCAAGGCGATTTTATCGCGAAGCTGGCATTACGTTGCTGCAGGATAGTGTGGCAAAGATAGGCAATCTGTGCATCATCGGCAGGGACGACCGCACGAATATGCAGCGCAAATCCCTGGCGATGATTATGGAAGAGGCCAGAAAGAAGGGCTTCATTTCTGACTTGCATCATGGGAAATCTTCGGATGAGTTTTTCGTTCTTCTCGACCACCAGCCTTATCATTTGGAAGAGGCAGAACAAAACGGCATTGACTTCCAGTTTAGTGGTCACACCCATCACGGACAGGTTTGGCCTGTCTCCTGGATTACCGATGCATTATACGAGAAAGCCTATGGCTCACTTCAAAAGGGCTATACCCGGTATTACATCAGTTCTGGCATGGGAATCTGGGGTGGAAAAATCCGCATTGGCACTCAGTCAGAATATGTAGTGCTGACAATTGAGCAAAAGTAAAATATAAAATCAGTGTATTTATTAAGAGCGGCCTTCGGGTCGCTTTTTTTGTGCTTATACTTTTCCTTGCTGAAAAGATTGTCCTGTTATAGGAAGATTTCATTCATCGACTTCTGGGAATCGGTAAGAATTCTGTTGCGAAGGTAATGGTTCTGTCTTATCTTTACAAGGTCAGGGCGATGCTTTGCTGAAAAATCTCCACACCATTCGGGTAGTATTTTGCAGACAAAACCTTGTATGGATAGCCATAACACCTTCTGAATGCAACATAATTTTTAACCATCCCCGAAGTAGTTGATCTACGAAAGGGAGATAAAATCAGATGGCATTATGACAACAATGAAATCAATTCTCAGCCGACTTACCCAGGCGGTGAACGGCACAGACAAGGAACTCTTCAGTGAGCAGGAGTTGAACCAGTTTGCTTCATTCTATCTTGACAAGTGGGATAAGAACACAAGCGAGGACGTGGTGGCAGAGTCTTTCGTAGATTATTGGTGGAACACCGACAGGGCTTGCAGACGATGCTCTGAATGCGGCAAATTGATGCGTGAGGGCTATTGCGCAGACATGGGAGTAGCCTACTATTGCAGCAAGGACTGTCTGCATAGCGACTTCACGGATGAGGAATGGGCAGAGGAATGTGAATCCAACGACCAGAGTTATTATACAGAATGGTAATCCTGACGTTTCCCCTGACACTTTGGGTTGTTAGGGGAAGCGTGGAGGAACTCTCGCCAGATACCCGTACCTTTGTACACGTTAATACATGTCGCCACGTACACGTGGAGCCATGTACACATGAATACGTTAATACATATATACAAAAGGTTTTATATTATGTCATTGAAAATCATTACATTCGCCAATCATAAAGGTGGCGTTTCGAAGACCACCTCTACAGCCTCCATCGGGGCTTGCATGGCACGTATGGGCAAGAAAGTCCTGCTCATAGACCTTGACGGTCAGGCAAATCTTACCCTGTATTTCATCCCGAATGAAGATGAGGTGCAGGCAAGTATCTTTGACTCTCTGGTTGATGGCGCACCCCTGCCAGTGAAGCACGTCAGGGAGAACCTCGACCTCGTTCCTTCCTCCCTCGAAATGGCAAGCGCAGAGATTGCCCTCACCAATCTCCTGGCAAGAGAACAGCTGCTGAGCCGACTGCTTGAACCCGTGAAGCAGAACTATGACTACATTCTCATAGACTGTCCTCCGTCTTTGGGAATCGTCACCACAAACGCTTTCCTTGCAGCTGATGAAATCATCGTTCCTATGACTCCAGAGCTTCTTCCTCTGAAAGGAATGAGAATGCTCGATTCCTTTGTCTCTACATTGCAACGAGTGAAGCCGAACCTCAGACTTGGAGGAGTCTTTATTGCCAGATTCAACCATCGCAAGTTGAACAAGGTGGTTGAGCAAGCCGTGAAGTCTCGTTACGAGACTATCACCATGCAGACTCGCATCCGTGAAAACATCGCTCTGGCAGAATCGGCTGGCAGTGGTCAGAGCATCTTTGAATACGATCCTCAGTCGAACGGAGCGAAGGACTATCAGGCATTGACAGAAGAAATAATTTCACGTAATCAGTAAAGACTATGGTAAAGAAAAATATGGATATTCTGCTTGGCAACATTCTCGGAAAGGCTGCCATTCATCCGCAGGACAGATTTGACAAGTCTCCTGGGGATCCTCAGGAGCAACAGCCCCCATCTCCCAACCCTCAGACAGAGAGCGATTCGCCCAATGATGAACCCTGGCGACATTTCTCCTTTATCTGCTCAAAGGAACTCGTTGACAAGGTTCAGAGCATCGCCCGAAAGGAAGGCTTCACCATCCGCTCCTTCATGGAATACGTCATGAAACAAGGCGTTGAAGCGTATGAGTCGAAATATGGTAAGGTCAAGAAAATCAGAACTAAAACCATTAGGGAAGTCATGTAGAAAATGTGGATGTGTAGCCATGTACACATGAATACATTGATACACGTACACGTTGATACATATATACATATAGACGTTGATACATGTCCACATGTGGATATGAATACAATGAAATTAAATAACATCAAAAACGAAAAGTCATGAAAATGAAGAAGTATCTTTCAATCGCCATCCTTCTGATGATGATGGCTTCACCAGCAGTATTCACCTCTTGCGGCAATGATGACCCGATGGAGGAGGTCGAGAGTCCGGAAACAAAACTGGACGTTTGGACAGAACCATTCCATGTCATGGGTGCGAATGTGGATGAGGTCAAGAGCTATATGGCTCAATCCATGAAGCGTTACCGCCAGGTAGCTGAGACTTCCGGCGACAACATCCAGTTGACCTTTATGACTGGGCAGGGTAGTGAAGGCGTTCTTTACAGTTTCTCCCGTCTTGACGGTTCTCTTTATTCTGTCATTGATACGGAGCGAAGTGTGAACTGTGGGCTTGTGATTGACTATCTGAAGAAGCACTACACGCTTGTTTCTGCCGATGAAGCCAGCCTGCAGTACTGCTTCACCAACCCGGAAAAATCCATGGTGATTACAACCATGAAGGTTTCAGATTCCTATTTCAATGTGAACTATTCATTGGTTTATTGATAGAGAAAAATAAGATTGCCACCATTAGAACTTCGTGCTCTGGTGGTGGTAGTTTTAGATGTCTGTGCGTGCTTGATGGAGCATCCTGCTCTTTGTTGTGCTAAATAATGATAAAAATAACGTCTGATGAATATAAAAACAAGTTTTATTTCTTATATTTGCAATCAAATTACAAATATCGAGGTTAAAATGGTTTTAGAGATACGTTTAAGCAATATGTTCTCGTTTCGAGACGAGGTGACTTTGGACTTGCAGGCTGCCAAGATTCAGACAAAGAAGGCAAGGGAGCTTGAAGGTAATCTGTTTTCCGTGGATGGAGAACAGATGTTGAAGAGCGTTGCCTTATTTGGAGCCAACGCTTCGGGTAAAAGCAATGTGATTAAAGCCATCAGAGCTTGTGTGAACATGGTTCGTTCATCACATAATTATAATGTTGACACCAGGTTTGCCATCTCACCTTTCAAGTTTGAGGATTATGCCAACAAGCCAAGCTCTTTCTACATCCGTTTCCTGCTGAATGGAGTAGAGTATGAGTATTCCTTTTCCTTTATGCATGATGAAATCATCACCGAGACTTTGTACTATTATCCGAATGGTCGCAAGTCGCTGGTGTTCAGCCGTGATGAAAACAGAGGAACTGAGAAAAAGGACATCTATGAGTTTAAAACAGTCATCAAGCGTCCTTTCGATGTAGCTGACAATACATCGAAGAAGACACTCTATATTTCTCGTGCCAGTCAGATGGACAGGGAAATAGCCCAAAAGATTTTCCTGTTCTTCTGCAATGACATCGTACTTGATTATCAGGTGGCTAACATTGATTCTCTGGATAATTTGTTCAAGGAACGAAAGGAGCAGATGCTGGAGGTGTTGAGAACGGCAGATAGCGACATCATTGACTTCAAGATTCAGAACAATGCCATCACGACGTTTCATCGTACCAACCCTTCCGTTGCGTTTGATTTCGAGACGGAAGAGTCGGAGGGAACCAAGACTTTGTTCAGGATGATGGTGAGGATGATTGGTATTATCCATGAAGGAAAGATGCTCCTTGTCGATGAGATAGACAACAGCCTCCATACTCAGCTGGTGGAATTTGTGATAGGTATGTTCAATCATAGCGACCATGCCCAGCTCATCTACACCACTCATAACACCCATTTGCTGAACACCGATTTCCAGCGAAGGGATCAGGTGTATTTCGTGAACAAGCGAGAGGATGGAAGCAGTGATTTGTATTCTCTGTTTGATTTCAAGGATTTCCGGGACACGCTGGATATGGAGAAGGCTTATCTGCAGGGACGCTTTGATGCTATTCCTTATATTTCGACTCTAACACTTTAGGAATATGGCAAGAGTACAAAGAACTTCTAAAGGGAAGACGATGAAGCCCAACTATTTCGTCTTTTGCGAGGGTGAAACAGAGGTCGCTTATGTTGAAATGCTGAGAGCGCATTATCGTCTTCCTATTCATATCATACCTAAGCGTACATTGCTTAATGTTACACCTGCTCTGATAAGTAGGTGCAAGGCTAATTATGTGGAGACAAAGCATGATATGACATTCTTGATGTATGATTTGGATGTGCCTTCTGTTCTTAGCAGATTACAGAAGATACCTGGGGCTATACTGCTTTGCTCCAATCCTTGTGTTGAATTATGGTTGTTGTTACATTATACAGACCAACGTGCTGAAATCGGAAGTGCCGATTGCGTATCTAAGTTGTCTGGATATATTAAGCAATACAAGAAAGGCAAGTTATCCATTGAGGATAAATTAAGTTTGATGGACAATGTTACGATTGCCGGTAAAAGGGCAAAAAAATTGTCCCCATATAAGAATCCTTCAACTACAATTTATGAGTTGATAGAAGAACTTGATAAGTTGAAGGGTAAAAATTAAAGGTTAGAGTCGGCTTTGTTTATATATAAAGCCGACTTTAATCTATTTAGATATTCGTCTATTTTTCTTCCGTACATTCCGCACGCAGTGTATTCGCAATTGGAATTAGTTATGGATTTCACCTATTCCATATATTATTTCATTGTATTCATGTATTTATCTGGACGTGAATTCTTGTATATATGTATAGGTGTGTACATGAATACACATTCAAAAGCCGTAAAATGCCGAAAAAGAGACCCTATAATCCTTCTTGAAAGTATAATAATTGTTATATATGCCAATTGGCTAATTGTTATATTTGCCAATTTAAAAGAAATAATGTATCTTTGCAAAAAAAAGGTTGATTATGATTGAAGACATTATTTTTGAAAGTAAAGGACATAACCAGTGTGAGATTAAATTGCAGCATTCTACAGGTGAAATTACTACACTGCTGTTTAATAGTACTTTTCCGATGCAAGCACAAGAGTATTATATAAAGGCGATACATCTATTGCTGAAGAAATATCCCGATTTGTCACCAAAAGATGACCTATTTGGGATATTCACACTATGGTTTGTTCAAAATTCTCTTGAAATGCCGTTAGGAGTAGGTACTTCAAAAAATGAAGAACGAATCAGAATAGGCAAGCGTATAAAAGAGATTAGGGAAGATAAAAAACTGGAGGCTAAGACACTTTCTTTACTCACAGGTATAGATGCTGCAAATTTATGTAGAATAGAGCAAGGAAAACAGTCCGTAGGCATAGATGTGCTATCCAAAATTGCAAATGCTATGGGATATAAAATTGATTTTGTAGAATTAAAAAAATAGCTATTATGAATAAGATGAATCAAAAGCATGAGTCCCACATGCTAATATATGCAGTGGATTCAAATGGATTCCTTGTCAATGTAGATGATGTTCGTACAGGCAATGAGTGTGGATGCTTTTGTCCTGCCTGTAAGGAGCCGTTGATGGCTAAAAACCAGGGACAAAAACGAATACACCATTTTGCTCATCAGTCAGGGACAGAATGTGATTTTGCGTATGAGTCGATGTTACATCTTCTTGCGAAAGAAAAAGTTCGTAATGCTTTTTTGAATAATGACGAGTTTTGGATGAGCTTTGAATATGGATCTTATTGCCCCCAATCTGAAAAATGCGTTTATGTACGATATGGGAATTGTCGGACTATTCAACAGAAGTCATTTGATTTGAAGAAATTTTATGACTCTTGTGAACAAGAGATACGTTATGACAAAATTAGAAGGCGTTCTGACCTCAAAATTTATTCATCCACGCATCCTGAGAGAGAACCAATATACATAGAATTTTGTGTTACTCATGCAAGTGATGATGATAAGTTACATAGTGGCAATAAAATTATCGAAATTCTCATTGAAGATGAGAATGATATTTTAAATATAGTAAAAAATGGGTTCATAGAACAGAAAACATTAAATGAATACACAGAACATAAACCGTCTAAAATAGAGTTTTATGGTTTCAAGAAAGAGGATTATAACAACAATGCTATAAGTAGCAGCATAGAGTTTGTTAGGTATGTCTTGTACCCATCTGGGAAAACTCGCTGTTATCAAGATGAAGATGATTGCAAAAGTTTTGCAAAATCCACCTCTCACTCGCTTTTTGAGATGCGCTTTCATACACCTGTATCTTTTGGAATTTATGATTACGCAAAGTACATAGGATTTCAGAAGTTTGGTATTCGCAACTGTTGCGTTTGTCGGAATTATGTCGATAGTTATAATGGATTAGGCAAAATTTGTCGTCTTTATAGGCATTTACAGATACCTCCATATGAAACGTTAGACACTTCAAGGGCGAAGACTTGTCGTTGCTTTATACTTGATAAAGATGATATGGAACAAAAACTGAATGGTTCGGTTCCTGCATCTTATGATATATTATAGTTATAGTCTTCTTGGCAAGAAAGAACAGTCTAATAGTTCTATTTCTGATAATTAAGTATGCATACGTGGATATTTATATACATGTATAGGTGTATTCAAAAGCCGTAAAATGCCGAAAAAGAGACTCTTTAAAGCCTTTTTTCTGGAAAAAATGCCCTAAAAACAACTTTTTTGAAACTTTTTTCTTACTACGAAAAAAGACTTCACTCTCCCTTTCTACCTTTGCATCGTCAAAACAAGGAAGTATGGGTGAGCGGCTTAAACCAGCATACTGCTAACGTGCCGAACCGAAAGGTTCCGAAGGTTCGAATCCTTCTGCTTCCGCACATTGGCTCGTTAGCTCAGTTGGATCAGAGCACGACGCTACGAACGTCGGTGTCGGGAGTTCGAGTCTCTCACGAGTCACAACATTGGAGGTTTGGCAGAGTTGGTCTATTGCACCGGTCTTGAAAACCGGCAGGCGGCAACGTCTCAAAGGTTCGAATCCTTTAGCCTCCGCAAACTTGCCCTATCGCATAACGGTAGTGCGGCAGATTCTGGATCTGCAAGTGGTGGTTCGATTCCATCTGGGGCAACATCAATAAGGAGCTTTGGCAGACTTGGTGTATGCGCGGGACTGAAAATCCCGAGAACGTGCTTCGACTCCACGAGGCTCCACTTTAAAATTCGGGAGTGCTCCAGTGGCAACGAGGGCGGACTGTAAATCCGCTGTCTGATGACTTCGTAGGTTCGAGTCCTACCTCCCGAACTCAACTTGCCCTATGGTATAATGGTAGCACAACAGGTTTTGGTCCTGTTAGCGAAGGTTCGATTCCTTCTGGGGCGACAAGTTAAGAAACAACTTCATGGTGTAATTGGTAGCATACCAGATTTCGGTTCTGGAGGTGGTGGTTCGAATCCATCTGGAGTTTATATGGAGTTTGTAGCTCAGTTGGTAGAGTGCCAGGTTGTGGCTCTGGTGGTCATGGGTTCGATCCCCATCAAACTCCCAAATGCTTCAATAGCACAGTGGTAGTGCAGCTCCCTTGTAATGAGCAGGTCGTAGGTCCGAATCCTACTTGAAGCTCCACATAAGAAAGGCTTCTTTTCAGGCAGTTTTGCTTGAAAAGAAGCCTTTCAACTTTCTTGTAAGACGATGTCTCGTTGATGTTCGTTCATAATTTTCCTCCTTTATCCTTACACAAAGTTCAGAATAGATTTGAGTCTGTCCTGTACCTTGTTGAGCACCTGGATGGTGTCTTCGTTGTTCTTATCCTTCTTGTTTTCAAGAAGAATGATAGCCTTCTTTATCAGCTTGCAGTCCTCTATGGATAAAGGCATTTCAGTGATAGAATAGTCTGGATCAGCGTATCTGTAGTATATTCTATCATAAACCTCGATAGGAGCATTGTAGCCCAGTTTGTCAGATCTCATAATCTGTATGTCCATCTGAACAGTTCTGGCGCATACTCCTTTGGTGATTCCCTCCATGTCGTAGAGTGCATCGCTACATGCCTCCACGAGATCATCGAGAGTCCATCTTCTGTATCTGTTTCTCAAACAGTTGTCTATAGTTTTGTACCTTATTAAGGCATTCTTATTTGCTGGCATAGTTCTTTCATTTTAAACGTAAAAAATGGTTGGATTTCATCCAGCTTTTTCTCGCCTTGTCAGAGCAGATGCAAGCAGTTGACTAAAAGAAAAAGTTGGATTCTCCCGGCAAGGAAACTCCAACTCTTCAATATCATCTTTGTTCTCTGTGGGGGCACGCTGTTACGATGCCCGATAGAAATAACTATGCGAATAATGATGTGGGAATCCTATACCGGCTGTATCTGATGTACTTGATGTATGTACATAACTATTCCGCTCAAAGCGTCGATAGCTCTGAACGAAAGATTGTGATGTTATGTGCATATTTAAATTCATTTCCGTATAGGATTTTTATTGTATTTTACTTCTAAATTCTTTTAACGGGTGCAAAGATACAAAAATAGTGCGAAATCTTTTTGCGTAGCAGCAAAAAAATGGTATAAACATGCGGATTTTAACCAAAATGAGCTGTTCTAATAGTGATAATCGGCTGATTTTCCCTGATAATGCTTCGCCCCACGCCATGAAGGATGCTACTGGAGTTCCACCTAATAGACTTTGCATTTATGTCAGCAGAGCATGACGTAAGTGCAAAGTCCCTCAGTCGGAAGGTGCCCACGAAACGACATCCGGTAGCTTACAAACTGAGTAGGTGGGACGGAAGCGATTCCCACTTAATCAGTTTGCCACTACTGCATGTCCATTCGTCGAGAAGGGCACTGGCTCACAGCATCAACCTTCATTTTCCCTCCCTTCCACCTTATTATAATATTCTGGTCTTCCTCTTATAAAATGTATTCATGTGGACGTGAATACATATATACATGGATAGGTGTGTACGTGTACACATGAATACACCTTAAACCCTCATACCATGATGAGTAGCAGGCCTTTATAGATTTGCATTTTATAAACATCTTGATAATGCTTCGCCCCACACCATGAAGGACGCTACTGGAGTTCCACCTGATAGACTTTGCATTTATGTCAGCAGAGCATGACGTAAGTGCAAAGTCCCTCAGTCGGAAGGTGCCCACGAAACGACATCCGGTAGCTTACAAACTGAGTAGGTGGGACGGAAGCGATTCCCACTTAATCAGTTTGCCACTACTGCATGTCCATTCGTCGAGAAGGGCACTGGCTCACAGCATCAACCTTCATTTCCCTCCCTTCCACCTTATTATAATATAATGGTATTCCTCTTTATAAGCATTCTGTCTTTCCTTATAAATCTTTCGGCTTTCCTTCTTTATAATCTTCGCCCACGCCATAGTCCAGTAAGCATGAACAGTTAGCCAGGGTGTTGTTCTTTCGCAGGTCGATTTTATCGACTTACGAAGGAGCAACACGCTGGCTTTTTAAACTGTTGATACTTGCTTGGACTATTCCCACCCAGCTTTTTTATCCCTGCAGTCATTCCCTGTTATATTTTTTCTTCTTACTGAAACCAGAAGTCTTAGATTCCGTATCGTCTTTGGGATTTCGGGATTCTTTTTCTGCAAAGTTATTGCGTATTTGGCAAATAGCAAGTCGTGATTCGGTAACAATCTTCCTTTTCCATGAAACATGCAAAAGAGTATTCTTCCCATCAGACTTGCCTTATTGCCTTGTACGCACTTTGAAAAGCAGAAAAAGCTTCCCGATCCCAAGTCCGAAAGGACTTAACGAAAGGGAGAAAATAAATTTAGAGACTATGGCAAAAGATTTCAACAACCGCCTGATTACTCCAGATTTGGAGAAGGCAATGCAGGACTATCCGCTCTATTCCCAGGATAGCAAGAAGAAGGATGCAGTTTGCATCGCAGTGTTTTTCATCGGCAACGCTCGCTGGTACATTCTTGAAGGACAGCGAGAGAATGATGATTTTGTGCTCTTTGGCATCGTTGTAGGTCTGGCAGAGACTGAGTACAGCTACATTTCTGCCAATGAACTGGCAAGTGTGGAACTGGACGCAACCAAGTTCGGACTCGGCAAGGTCAGAGTGGAGCAGAGAAAGCCATTCCAACCATGTCAGCTTTCTGAAATCATCGACAGAGAGTTGCAGTCTTTCCTCAGCAGACTTTACGATTGAAAACATTTTTCTCGGTGGGTAGTGGCTGATGTCTGCTACCTGCCCAGTAACAACAATTAAAGCTATGAACATGGTACAGGTTTACATCAAGGGACAGGAGGATAAGGAGTTGAGCAGCTTTTTGCGCTATTATCCGGTACGTATCAAGAACATCGGTATGGATGCTTTCTTCGACCGCCAGGTTATCTATGATTTCAAGGATGGTCGAAACCATGCTGATGTGGCGAAGTGCGTGGCAAAGATGCTTGTCAAGAAGTTTGGTCGCAAGGTTCGCAGCGTGGTTTTCTCTTGCGTTCCTGCAAGCAGCCAGGAGCGTAACGAGGCACGCAACAAGAACTTCTCTGAACTTGTCTGCAAGTTTTCAGGAGCAATCAACGGCTTTTCCCATGTCAAGGTTGTTGGCGAACGTACCGCAGTTCATGGCACAAAGGTCAAGAAGGAAGAGCGAGCAAAGCGCTTGAAGGAAAAGAATAATATTGAGGTGGATGCGAACTTCTTCAAAAACAAAATAGTCTGCATTTGGGACGATGTGGTCACTACCGGCACTTCATTCTGTGCCTACACCGCACAATTAGAACAAGTCGGGGCGCACGTAACAAACGGCATTTTCCTCGGCAAGACATCATATAAATACGTACAACAATGAAAAGAAAGAACATGACAAAGTTTGATAAGGCTGTTTCGGCAGCCTTTACAGGTCATCGCTTTTACAACTTCTCTCAGCAGGAGGTCATAAGAGAGCGATTGACCAAAGCCATTCTCGAAGCTTACGAGCATGGCATCAGCAATTTTATTTCGGGATTCGCCATCGGCATTGACTTGATGGCAGCCCAGATTGTGCAGTCGCTGAAACCTTCCTGCCCAGGAATGACGCTTACCGCAGCCATTCCTTTCAAAGGTCAGGCTGATAGGTTCAAGCCCGGCGACAGGATGGTTTATGATGGATTGATGGCTTCTGCAGATGAGGTGATTATCCTTTCAGAATACTATTACACCCGATGTTTTCTTGACCGGGACGAGTTCATGGTTGAGAATGCGTCCCTTCTCATTGCCTTCTATGATGGGAGAGAGAAGGGTGGAACCTACTACACTTTCAAGAAAGCCAACTGTTTGGGCATTCCGGTTGTGAATATATATTGAATAACTCGCTAAATATCAAGCTTATGAATGAATTTGTTGACATCATCGTTATCTACGTCGTTCTCCGTGCCATCCTCGCCTTCCTGGGCGCATGGTGGCATGGAGACGGACGCAACGATTTCAGACGAGACCGATAGGAATGTAGAGATGATGAAGTATGGAAAACTCGTTAAATATCGTTAATGCAATAAACCTTACCGAGTTTTGTGAGTCAAAGAAAAGGTTTTGGTAGGAATCATGACTTTTGCTTGATGATGGTTCTGAGCTTGGAAAAGACATCAAAGGCAATCATCGGAAACGTGCAGCGAGGACTGCACCATAGCCTTCGTGGCACTCTCAAAGATACAAGAATTTTATATTTTGCATTTATGAAAAAGAGAACAATTATCACAATGGTTCTGGTAGGAATCCTCGGCTTGGCACAAGCCCAAAACAACTCCATAAGTGACAAACACTTGCAGTCTGTTACAGCGATAAGTCGCGTATTAGGAGACGGTAGAAAAGTTGAAACCGTTGTACTTCAATACGACACACCTATTAGTAACAAAAGTCTTTCTGCCGAAAGTTATCGTGTAGAAGATAAGGAGGTGACACGCATATATGCCAACAAGGTTCCCGAACGAGCACAACAAGGAGTAGACGGACAGTATGTCATCATTGAAGTAAAGGCAGAAGTAGATTTGAATGCTCAGCCTCAAAAGCCTACCGAAGCGGACAAAGAAAAGAAACAGGAACGCGATCGTATGCAGGGAGGCCCGGGATTACGTGCAGGATGGAGTACTGGGGGAAATGACAAATATCCTGGTAATGCTGTAGTAACGCAAATCGCCGATATAAAAACCAGTAAAGGAAAAAACTACAAGGCAAACACCTTGCCAATAGAAAGTACTTCCGAGAAATGCCTCGTTGCAGATGATTTCAGACAAGAAGAATTTATAAGTCCGTACACCGGACAAGTATTACCTTATAATATATACTTGCCGAAAGACTATAATCCGGCTGAACACTATCCTTTGGTACTCTTCATCCACGATGCGGGAGTGGCCAGCGGAGACGTCACGCACACACTTTATCAGGGAAACGGTGCAACTTCGTGGGCAGAGCCGGAAGCACAAGCACGTCATAAGTGCATCGTTGTTGCCCCGGAGTATCCGGTCATTACGATAGATGATAACTGGAATTACAGCCACCACCTTGATGCTACCATTGCTTTATTAAAAGAGCTCCAGACTAAATATTCCATAGACCCGAAACGCATTTATACCACAGGGCAGTCAATGGGATGCATGTCATCCATTGTATTGATGTTAAAAGAGCCGGATTTGTTTGCCGGTGCACTACTTGTAGCAGGAAAATGGAATCCTTCCCTAATGGGACCGTTGGACAGACAGAACATCTGGATTATTTCATGCGAAGGCGATACTTCGTCCAATTCATTACAAGGACAAGCCGTAGAATTGTGGCGTAGTCAGGGTACCAAGGTATCAGAAGCAACATGGGATATGACGTTGCCAAAGGAACAGCTCTCCGAGGAAGCAAACAAAATGCGTGCTGAAGGCAACCATCTGCTGTTTACCCATCTTACAGGTGGCAATCATCGCGCCACATGGTTCGTGGCATACGGCATAGAAGGTGTGCAGGATTGGCTGTTTGAGCAACATAAATAATAAGCATCCCTTTTTCAAGGAAAAAAAACGTTATAAATAACAAAAATGAAGAATATTATAATAGTATCATTTGCACTCCTGTTCGCCATGAACATCTGTGCAGCTAAGAAATCAAAGGTTACGCCTTTGCAGTTTAATCCTGATAATGGTGTAAAAGCGTCATTGACTATGACGGATGGTAAAGTGGTAAACTATACTGCTTACACCAAACTCTATTTCGTGACCAATGTGGAGGATTCCACCTATCAGTATATGAACATCTTTGTGCCTGAAGGAGCTACACACCAGTCGCCTATGTTCCTCCGCACCTATGTGGGAGGTTATATGGCGAGTGAAGCAGGTTATCCTCAGGCGCAGGATGCCAGCGGACGAGCTTTGGCTGAGGGTTATGTGCTTGTCATTCCTGGCAGCCGTGGCCGTACATCAACCGTAAAACAGGGAAAGAAGACCATTTATACCGGTCGTGCTCCAAAAGCATTGCTCGATCTGAAGGCAGCAGTCCGTTATCTTCGTCATTTTGACAATGTGATTCCTGGAAATGCTGAGAAAATCATCACCGATGGAACGAGTGCAGGAGGAGCCATGTCGAGTCTGCTGGGCGCAACAGGTAATCATCCTTCTTACGCTCCTCTGCTCAAAGCTATGGGAGCAGCCGATGAACGAGACGACGTGTTTGCCTCTGTATGTTATTGCCCGATAACAGATTTGGATCATGCCGACATGGCGTATGAGTGGTTGTATGTCAATACAGATAGTCGCAAGAGCCTGTCTGCCAGCAAGCAGGCCTTATCTCAGGAACTTGCAGCTCAGTTTCCTTCCTACATCAATTCCTTGGGTCTGAAGAAGGCTGATGGAACAGCTCTCAATGCCGAAAACTATCTCGATTATATCAAGCAGATTCTCATCAAGAGTGCCCAGGAAGCAAAAGATGCTGGCGCGGATATTCCAGATTCTTTAGGGTTCAGTTTCAGCAGTATGGCCGCATTCCAGGCACCAGTTAATGGCCAGAGCAGCCGTCCGGGTATGGGAAACAATAGAGCAGAGGGAATGCCTGGAGGCGAAAGAAGACCATCGGTAGGAAGACCAGGAGGTGGCAGAAAGCCATCAGCCGGAATGCCTCCTATGAGAATATCTGGCCGCAAGATGGTGGGCGAATACATTACAGATCTCGACATGGGAAAATACCTGAATTATGTGGTCAGTACCCAACCTCTGAAAGGTGTACCTGCATTCGACAGTTACAATGTTGATGGAGCTGCAGCAAGTGGTGAGAATGGAGAATTCGGCAATGCTCAGGGTTCAGATGTCAACTTCACATCTTGGAGTGCCGAGAAAGCCGGAACCGCTGTTTCTGAGGAAGTCAAGGAGAATGTCCGTCTGCTGAATCCGATGTATTTCATTGGCGATGGCGTTTCATCAGTAGCTCCTCACTGGTATATTCGTCATGGAGCCCGCGACAGAGATACAGCCTTTTCTGTTTCCATCAATTTGGCTGCAAAACTGCAGAACTCAGGCAAGGACGTAAACTTCAAGCTGCCTTGGAACCGCCCTCACAGTGGCGACTATGCCTTGAACGAACTCTTTGCCTGGATGGCAGAAATCGTAAAATGATAGTATGAACGAAAATTGTGTGGACTGCTTTCAAAGAGATGAGATGAAATAGCATGTAACTTCTGAAAAAATAAACCGACTGATAATAGGCTATCTTTAAGCGAAGGACCTATAGTCAGTCGATTTGTTTATTCCTGCTGATTGCACGATTTTGACTCCGGCAGAGTTATGTCTTTTATCTGGTATCTTACAAACCTTATTTTCCCTCTCTTACAATCCAACTTTCAAACCACGTTGTTTGAAGTTGAATTCGTCAAAGACGTCACCTGCTTCCACTTCCACTTTCATAAAGCGGTTAGCATCCAGTGTTGTAGGCTGAATGGTTACAGTCAATATATTTCCTTCACTTTTAGCAGTCAGCCAATCTGTGGTAATGGATGCATCCTTGTTGTCATCATAGTTGGGAGAAAATCTCTTTACTTCACCTCCAGCTTCTTTTTCTGTAGCCGACACTACCCAAAAAGAACTATAGTTTGTGCAATATAATATCTCCGAGTGCTCGCTGCTTGCGTTAAAATGTCAAGACCGACACACCTAAAATCTTGCATCAACGTGCTCTAAGTCACAAATTATATTTATCTTTGGGTGGAATTTTACCCCCAAAATATGCAAGCCTATGAAAGCAGTATGCGGTCTTGACGTGCACAAAGATAACGTTTATCTTTGTATTTTGAATGAGTTTGGAGAACTTATTGAAAAAGTTCTCGGAGTTTTAACTTTTCAGTTGGAAGATATGCGTGATGAAGGCTATCAGCCCATCGTGGAGCTACAGATCTATAATCTCTCCATCTTCGGGAATATGAATGCGGTCTGCCTTGCCGCACTTCAAGACTTCTTCTCTCATGGCAGCACGGGTGACTTGATTGTGGTTGACACCTTCAAGATGGGTTGCCACGAAGGTTGCCCAAGGAGCATAGTCCATTGACTTTATAACATCAGGAATGTGCATGATGACATGTCCGCCTATATAGAATTTGTTTCCTCCAGCGTTCACGATAATAACCTGCGGATGCCAGCGGTCTATGTTTCGGCGTACTCCGCTGTACCAGATGGTGTCACCTGCCAGATAGCAGACCGGTTCTGCCTCATGACGCAGCACATAGCCGCAGGTGTGACCTGCCAAGGGGAGCATCCACCAGTGACCGTGACGGCTTTCTGTCTTTGACAGACGGATGTCGCCGAAACGTGAGTCTTCGCCAATGATTTCCACGTTGGTAAATCCATGACTCTTAACAGTATTCCTATCTTGCTCGTCTTGCACAAAGATGTGAACCTTCTTGTTCAGCAGCTTGTAGGCGGTATTGTCGATGTGGTCAAGGTGCAGATGGGTAAGTAGCACGCAGTCTATGTTGTTGACAATTTCTTCTGCCTTCATGGGCAGGTCGTGTAGCGGGTTTCTCAACTCCTGATGGTGAGAGAACGGAAAAGGAGCAAACGACCCTTTCTCGCCGAGCACGGGGTCAACGAGAAATCGCTTTCCCGCATACTCGATAATGATGGTGGCATTTCTAATCTGTTGAATCTTCATAATCTTAATGTTTTATTTCTAACTATGGTGCAAAGGTAGCCTGAAATGTTAAATTTATCTATACCATTTCATTCTCCAGTTGTGCCATTTTGATAAATCATCGAAAAAATGTACCTTTGCATAAAAAATAACTGATTAAGATTATGGCAAAGCAAAGACAGCGTCTGGTAGAAGTGCCATTCAGCAAGACGGACTGTGGCGTAGATTTCTACATCAACACAGCTTATGGCGGCGAGTGCCCTTGGGTGCTAACGGAGCATGAAGTGTTCAAGACCGACTTCTTCGAAATATTTTTCATCAAGAAAGCCAATGGCTACGTGCTGATAGACTACAGGAAGATAAACCTGAAAGACGGCATGGTGCTTATTGTGAAGCCTCACCAGCAGCAGGAATGGCACATCGATGAGGAGGCTCTCGACTACGAGTTTTTGATATTTCGCGAGGATTTTATGCGAACGTTTATTGCCGACAAATTCTTTGTCTATCGTCTGCAATACTGCCAGCAGACCGAAATACCGCCCTATTTGATGTGTTCGGGAAATGAATGCGAAGAATATCAGCGGCTGCTCAAGAAAATACGGGCAGAGCTTCGGCAGCCTCAAGCCGACAGCTACCACATCATCGTCAGCGTACTCTACTATCTGCTGGCAATTATGAATCGCCATTACACCCTTGAGTATCAATTGCCTCTGGCTGCTCCTAAGAATTATTATGCCTTTCAGTTTGTGGAATTGATGGAAACCCACATCCGGAAGTTGCAGCGTGTGCAGGACTACGCCTCGCTACTCAAGATTAGCCGCATCACCCTGAACCATAGCGTGATGGCGCAGTATGGAGTATCGGCTACCTATCTGCTGAAACAGCGACTGTTGGCAGAAATCAAAAATGAACTTCTATTCACCAGCAAGTCTATAAGTGAGATAGCCTATGCTTTCAACTTCTCCGAACCACCCCACCTGATGCGTTTTTTCAAGCAGCAGACGGGCAAGACATGTAGAGAATTCCAAGATGACTATAAGAATGGTGTGTATGAATGAGAATGATTTATCATTTTGGCGTTTTTGGCGTTCAGAAAAGAGCGTGGGCATTGCTTGTCGGATGAGTCACAATTAATTCTTTTATCAAAATGGTAGAGAAGAAATTGTATATGGTATAATGTGTCTTTGTTTTATGCACTACCTTTGCACCGTAATCAAAACAAATAGAAATATGACAGAAATACTTATTGAAGCGAAAAAGTCAGTAACTTTGCACCGTCAAAAGAATAGTTGAAATTTAAAATATTAGTTTAATTATGGAAAAGGAAATATTATTGAATAATGGAGTGAAGATTCCTACACCGGGCTTCGGAACGTTTCTCACTCCTGATGGAGCAACCTGCGTTGAAGCTGTGAAAGCTGCCATCGCTGCCGGCTACACCCACATCGACACCGCTGCTATCTATAAAAATGAGAAGAGCGTGGGCGAGGGAATCAAGGAAAGTGGAATCAAGCGTGAGAATCTCTTTGTTACCAGCAAGGTTTGGAACACGGAGCGTGGTTACGACAAGACCTTGAAGGCGTTCGATAAGACATTGAGCGATTTAGGGCTTGATTATCTCGACCTCTATCTCATTCACTGGCCAGCCAACGAGTTGCAGTTTGGCAAGGATGCAAATCAGCTGAATGCAGATACTTGGAAAGCGATGGAGCGTCTGCATGAAGAGGGCTTGATTCGCAGCATCGGTCTTTCCAACTTCATGCAGCATCATGCAGAGCCAGTAATGGCGAAGGCAAACATCTGTCCGATGGTTGACCAGATAGAGTATCATCCTGGATTCACCCAGAAGGAGTGCGTGGAGTTCTGCCAGAAGAACAACATTCTCGTGGAAGCATGGAGCCCATTGGGAAGAGGCAATGTCTTGGACAATCCTCTCTTGAAGTCGATTGCTTCTAACTATGGCAAGAGCGTGGCCCAGGTAGTCATCCGCTGGGTGATGCAGACAGGCGTGCTGCCACTGGTGAAGTCGGTTACTCCAAGCCGAATCAAGGAAAACTTCGATGTATTCGACTTTGAACTCTCTCAGCAGGAAATGCTTGAAATCGCATCGCTGAAAGCTGACAGAATTGGTTCAGACCCAGATACATGTGACTTCTAATACTGTATAGTTTTGGAGTGAAATGCTCCCAAAAACATATAAGATGAAAATGTAAAAAGTTACGGAGATAATTCATATTCTCCGTAACTTCTTACATTAAGCCTCCATTTTTGAAGTTATTGGGTTTCCCTCAGTTCTTCTATGAGGTTTTCAAGAATATAATCATCGCTCATAAGCTGTAAACCATATTTCGGGTCAGACAGTTGCTGGTACACCTTAGTAGTGTAAAACAAGTTGAGTGCCCTTTCTGCATCAATATGCAGAGTTTCTGCCAGCATCATTATTATTCGGCTTTGTTTGCGCCATAATACAGAATCCCTCATAGTCAATCCTCCTTTTCTATTTGTTCTGACGAAATAAACGACAGATAGTTGTCAACAATCTCTTGGTTCAATATGCAGAGTTGATGATTTACAGCCTTGTATTTCAATTGTCCTAGGGCTTGCTCGGCTGTAATGACATTGTTCTCGTAGTCTTCTACTGTATCAATGACATTATCGTTGGCAACACCACCTTCCACGATGTCATACATGGTTTGCTTTGTACCTCCTTTGCGGCAATCTACAACATATTCCAGCCATTCAAGGTTGTAACTGTCGAAGATTTTAATGCGATAATCCTTATTCTTTACTGCGTCATAATCAAATGAATATCTAGATAAAGTCGGTAGGGCGTTGCGTCCTTTTCTCTCTGCAATAGTTTTTGCCCATGAGGAAGCCTGTTGGCGCAATTTGGTAAGGTAGAAACCTTGCCCAAAGTCCACCTTCTTTCTTCCTAATTTTACAAGTGGTTTACCAACTTGTATATAAGAGCCATGATATAGTGTTATCATACTTCTTTCTCCCAGTTCAATAAAGTTTCACTAATGTCGTCTGCCACCCAGTCAAGGCTTTGTGTATGAAGGTCTTCATACCGTTTAATCAGCCTACGATGAATCAGTCCCTGCTTCAGCAGGCGGTCGTGCATCTCCTTTCCGGAAATGCCCAATTTACGTGCTCCACTCTCTATTGCCATAACGGCGAAGTGAATATGTCTATATGTATTATTGTCTGAATATGCCATATTCTGTATTCCGTTTATTTTGTATTCTTTATTGTTCCTTCATGCTCTAATCATTTGATAGATATGCGCCTGAATCTATGGGATAAGCCAAGTTCAACCCCATATTGGCACTATATATCTGCAAAAATACAAAAAATATTCAGAAAACTGATTTAATGAATGAATTTTGTTTGCAGGACGAACTTGATTTAACCTTATTTATATGCTAGAGGGTTGTTGATGGCATCTTGAATAACCAGAAATCCTTAATGACCTTAATGACCGGAAAACGCCCCTAAACATTTATTTGTTTTTCTGATGAAACTCCTTCCTTGTCTTAGCCATTACTTCTGTAGCCCTATCATGGGTCTCTATAAGCAATGGGCTTTTGTGATATTGCACAATCTTGACACCAACAGAGTTGTGCCTTTTCTTTTCCTCGATGCATTGGACAATCAAGTCCGGATTTGCCGACTTTGATGTTGGAGTCTTGTCAAAGTTCTGAATATAGGCAGCGTTGGTCAGGAAGAGAATGTCGGAACCTTCCGGGATTTCCTGCATTACCTTAACCATGAGGGTTAACATCATGCGGAACTCTGTAGTGTGAAGGTCGCTGATTACATCACGGCTGATGATATTGCCGTTATGCTCAATCACAACGGCAGCACCACCAGCTCGCTCTTTATGGCCATAATCACATGAACCACCTATCCAAACGTAATATGTAGATGTGTCTTGTGTCATAATTATTCTTTACTTACAGTTTCATTTGTAGATAATTTCCCAGGATGTTGCCAACACGCAATTGTCGGGCATAATCCATTAGTTTACTGATATTTCTTCCTGGTCTGGAAAGATAGTTATCGATGATTTCAGAACAGACGTCAATGCCCACCTTATTGCGGAACTTTACTGCATCGCATACGCATCGTTCTACATCATATACCTTTACCTTAAATCCATCTATGACTTTCTCCATCACGCCGATTTCAAGAATGTTGGAAGTATAGTGATGGAGCTCTATCTTTGGGAATGAAGGAACTTTTACTTTTCTATCCCTTTTGATAGCGACATGATAAGCTTGCGGCATGGATGTCGTAAGTTGATGGATATTCCAGGCAGACCAAAGGCAGAGGATTCCGCTGGGAACAATAGACTCAATATCAACCATACATGCTGACAATTGGTCTATGTTAGCATATACGCCACGGCAAACCTGAATCAGTTCACCTTGACGAACGGCTTCCAGCATCTTGTAGTAAGCTGTTCGTCCTTGTACTTTGACACTTGCAGATGATATGAATGAATTCTTTGTTTCCATAATTGTTCTCCTAATTTTGGTACAAAAGTACCACAAATATTGCTAAGTGTGGTAGTTTTGTACAGGATATTAAAAAGGCTCTTTCTCCAATGTATGGTTATTCGTTTTCTAAATTTTTCCTTTTATTTTATCTTCAATGTCCGCAGATATTCCTTCTGCTCAGGCGAGATTCTGTAGCTCTCGATTGCTTTCTGGATGGTCTTGTTGTGCGTCCAGGGAGCAAGGCGGCATTGCTCGATGTAGGGAATCGCCCGGTCCCATTGCTTGGCAAGGGCGGTGGCGAAGAACCAGGCAACCATCATCTTTACGTAATACTCTTCGCTCCTTACTGATGCAGGAATTTCAAGATATTCTGCCTTGAAGTCTTTATCCAGGTAATGAGACATAAGTGTCTCTATTCCAAAGCGACAAGTATAAACGTGTGATGATTTACTCCAAGTCTTGATCTTCGCCAATAGTTCCTTCTTGTGTTTGGCAAACACCTTCGGAGACATGATGTCGCAAACTGCCCAGTTGTCCACGAATGGCAGGAATTTATCTGTAAGACGGATGCATTCCTCGTAGTCTTTCACCTCGGAAATGAGGAGTCCGTGAAGCATGTTCTCATCGTAGTACTGATGAGGAAGCTGATGCAGAAATTCCTCGCATTCTTTCTCCTTTGTAAACTCTTTTGCGAACTTGCGGAGCACAGGCACACGAATGCCTATGAAACTCTCCATAGGCACTCCCGGTGTCAGTTTGGCTTGGAAAGCAGCATACTGCTTATCCTGCATGGCGAACAGTCTTTCTTGAAGTGAAGTCATAAATTTCTTTGTTTTATATTGAACCTTAGTTAGAGCGATAGTTACTTATTCTGTAGGTTTCACCACAGCTCTCCACTCCATAAACTGCTTGGTTGTTTCTCCGCTATGATGGTCGAGGAAGAGACTATGGGCGGTGTCGAGCGCAGCAATCGCCTGCATGTCCTCAGCATCAAGTTCGAAGTCGAAGAGATTCTGATTCTCTTCCATTCGTTCCTTATGAACGGTCTTCGGGATGATGATCACATCGCTCTGCAACAGCCAGCGCAAGGCTACTTGTGCAGCAGTCTTTCCGTACTTCTCGCCAATCTGGGTGAGGGTGGGGTTGGTGAACAGTCCGTTCTGTCCTTCTGCCAACGGAGCCCATGCCATGAGCTTGGTGCCAATCTCATCCATGAATTTTCGGGTCTCATGCTGCTGGTTGAACACATGCGTCTCCATCTGGTTCACCATTGGTGCAATCTCCATGTTTGAAGCCAGGTCTATAAGGTGATCAGGGAAGAAGTTGCTCACTCCGATGGCACGAACCTTTCCTGCTTTGTAAGCTTTTTCCAAGTCGCGATAAGCACCGTAGCGGTCGCAGTAAGGCTGGTGGAGGAGCATCAGGTCGATGTGGTCGGTCTGCAGCTTGCGCAGACTCTCGTCGATGCTCTTCATGGTCTGTCCCTCGCCATAGTTGGAAGGCCAGACCTTGGAAACGAGGAAAATCTCATCACGATTCACGCCGCTTTTCTTCCATGCGTTGCCCACGGCTTCCTCGTTGAGATAAGCCTGCGCAGTATCTATCATCCTATAGCCCACGCTGAGAGCATCCAGCACACAACGCTCACACTCATCAGGTTCCACCTGATAAACACCATAACCCAGTTGCGGCATTTCCACGCCATTGCTTAACTTTATCTTCTTCATAATCAATATGTTTATGTTCGTTTATTCCATTCTGCCATATTTCATTTCCACGCCTTCCTTATCATACTGCTTGCGTTTGCCGGTTGGTGGCTCAGTAAGCGTGATGCGAACTACAGCCGTGCGTGATAGGGAACGGGCGATGCTCTGGTCGAAAGCATCCATGTGTTGAGGAAGGAAGCGCTCACAGACTAGTCGGAGACCATGGATCTTCTCATCTTCATCGGTCACGATTTCTGCCTTGCCGAATGCAATGGCTGATTTGAATTGCAGGGTGAAACTGCCGTCCTTCGGACCAACCGTAGGTGCACAACGGGTTACGGCTGAAAGGCAAACCTCAGGATGAGCTTTGATTGCCTCCAACTTCTTGCCTTCCAAAGCACCATGAAAATACCAGTTCACATCATCATCTGATGCGAGTGACAGCGGTAAGCCGTAAGGTTTGCCGTCTTCGTCAATAAAACTGACAGTTATATACGGAGCCTTGTGCATTGCTTCCAATGCCCATAGACTATCCATTGCTCTTGATTCTTTTCTCATTTTTATCCTATTATTTTATATCTGTTATACTAAACACCTTTACTATATCAGAAAAAATACATCTTTCTTGCTATATATATGATCATTTAATATTACTTCTAATATCTTGATTTGGCTCTGGTTCCGCAGCCATCATTGGCTGTTCCTCAGGAAGTATGTATCTACTGCTGATGTGGAGACCAGAATCATTGTTCGCTTCTATCTCTCCACGCAGTCGTTCTTTCAATTTGGTGTTTCTGTTGATTACCGTCAGATTACGTATTGCATAAGCGAGAGCTTTGGACTGGCCGATAAGCACACAGATTTTTTTAGCTCTCGTAATGCCTGTATAGATGAGGTTGCGCTGAAGCATCACAAAATGAGTCATCAAAACTGGGATTACCACGATCGGATATTCCGAACCTTGCGATTTATGAATGGTAGAAGCATAGGCCAATGTTAGCTCATCAAGCTCCGTTGCTTCATATTCCACCAGATTGTTGTCAAAGTTGACACATAGTGTGCGGTCTTCTATGTTGACTTTTTCTACAGTTCCGATGTCACCATTGTACACATTCTTGTCGTAATTGTTACGTATTTGCATCACACGGTCGCCCAACTTATAAGTTGTACCACCACGGCTTATGCCCAATGTAGTTGTATTGAGTGCTTGCTGTAGCATCATGTTCAGGTTGGCTGCACCTACCACACTTCTTTGCATCGGTGTAAGTACCTGGATGTTGCTTAAAGGCTGATTGTAAGCCTTTGGCAAGCGATACTTCACAAGTTTTACTATTTCTTCAGCCACTTGTTCCGGGTCTTCATTTTTGATGAAGAAGAAGTCGGTCTGCTTGCCGTTGCTCGTATCTGGATAATGCCCTTGGTTGATGGCATGGGCACTCATGACGATTCTACTGGATTGAGCTTGCCGGAAGATGCGGGTTAGTCGAACTACGGGAATCTTCTCGGAGTCAATAATGTCACGCAAAACATTGCCAGCTCCAACACTTGGCAACTGGTCAATATCACCCACAAGCACTAAGCGCATGTGTTCGGGAATAGCCTTCATTAGATTATACATCAATATGATGTCAATCATGGAACACTCATCCACAATCAGCGCATCACCTTCCAGTGGGGTCTCCTCATTTCGTTTGTAACCATCTTGTGGATTAAACTCCAATAGTCTATGAATGGTCTTGGCTTCCATATTGGTAGCTTCGCTCATTCGCTTGGACGCACGGCCAGTAGGTGCTGCAAGCAAAATCCTCATTCCTGCCGTTTTATACGCAGCAATAATACCTTGCGTAGTTGTGGTCTTACCTGTACCAGGACCGCCAGTCAGTACCATCACTTTCGAGCGAACCGCTTGTTGGATGGCAGCAATCTGAACCTCGTCATATTCTATACCAGAGACCTTTTCAATCGCTTTAATATCAGCCTTCAATCCGAGGTTATTTGCTCCTTGACTATTTATTAAGGTCAAGAGTTTCTTTGCCGTTCCACGTTCTGAATGATAGAATGGAGGCAGATATATAGCTTCATTCTCACGGATGAGATCTTCCGAAGCAATCATCTCTGAAATGGCTTGTCTGATGGGTTCTTCGTCTGCTTCAAGCAGTTTCTTGGCAGCTTCTATAAGCTGCTCTTCTATAGCATATACATGTCCTTCGTTGGAAAGTTCATTCAATGTATAACCTATACCACTTTTGCAACGTCTCAAATCGTTTTTCTCGTAGCCCATCTTAGAGGCAATACCATCAGCGGTTTTAAATCCGATGCCCCAAATATCATCTGCAAGGCGATAAGGATTCTCTTTCACGTTGTCGATGCTTTCCTTGCCGTACTGGCGATATATTTTGGCGGCATAAGCAGTACTTACTCCGTATTGTTGCAGGAAGATCATTACATTCTTGATGTCCTTCTGTTTCTCCCAACTGTCTCGGATTTTCTCTACACGTTTCTTACCGATGCCGGTCACTTCATATAGTCGTTCGATGTCATCTTCAATTACCTCGATGGTATCAGTACCGAACCTCTCAACTATCAGATGAGCATACTTCGGACCAATGCCTTTCACCAATCCGCTTCCTAAATATTTCTCTATGCCATATACAGTTGCAGGCATCACTTCTTCCCACGTCTCGCATACGAATTGACGTCCGTATCGCTTATCGACTTTCCAGTCACCATTACACAATAGTACAGCACCCACTGGTATATCCAGCAGGTTGCCCACCAAGGTAACAAGGTCAGAATAATCCTTGACCTTAACCCTCATCACGGAATATCCATTCTCTTGATTTTGGTAGGTAATGTGTTCTACTACGCAACGTATCTTTATCATTTATTTTATGTCTATCTCTGTGAAACGATTAAAAGTTCTGCCGTCCCTCGTAACTTTCCCGAAGAACATCTTTTCTGGGCGAACCCAATAGGCTTGGTCTCCATAGAGAGCCTGATAAACCACCATGCGCTCCTGAGTCTCGGAGTCGAAGGCAGAATGGATGAACTTGTATTTGCCGCCCTTAAAGTGCTGGAAATATCTTTCTTCCTTTGCCGAAAACTCCATCAGCATTTTCTGGGCAAGTGGAGCGTACCAGGTCTTTACCTCCTGTTCAGTAGGCGTATGACCGCCAGGGAAATGGAAGGTTTGATTGTAATGCTCTAGGAAGAGAGGGGAGAAGTGAGCCAGGGTGTCCTGCTCACCAAAAAGTCCCCATACACGATCCTTATAATAGGGGTTGCAATGGTCAAACTGCACGGCTTCCAGTTCCGCAAACTCCTCAATCAGCGCCTCGTCAATCACCAGCCGCTGATTTCCGTCCCTTCTCGGTGCCTTGTATTCATGCTCGCCGATTCGCTCCTTCAGAAACTCCGTCATCATGAAATACGGATTGCCGAGCAGGGCAGGAATGCCCATCACCGGAGCCAGCATCTGGGCGAGGAAAGAGCCGCAGCTGTTGCCCAGAAGCAAGTCGGGCTGCTCCCGGTCGATGATGGAGCGAATCTCCTTCAGTGCCTCCTTTGGGTGCAATGGGAGATCGGGAGTCAGCACCACCGCCGTCCCCTCAAACGCCTCTTTCAAGGCTCTCGCCATCGGACAGCTGCCCGTGGCGAAGAATCCGTGTAGAAATAATATCTTTTTCATTCTCTAATTTTCAATGTCTTGTTTACTTTGTGTCTCTTTTCTTGATAGGTCCGGAGTGGTTGCCTCTGTTGAGCTTGATTCCGTGCTTGTTGAGAATGCGGAATACGGAACTTCTGCTTCTGAATCCGCTGGCTCTCCAAATTTCATCTATCGGATGTCCGGCCACATAGAGGTTCACTACAGTCTTCTCTCTGTCGAGCTTCTGCATCTTGCTGGCAGAAACAGGAGGCAGGGACACAATCATCTTCTCCTGCAGCTTGATTACATGCTCTGCAGATTTCCTAAGTGCAAGGACTTCGTCGGGCAGGGAGCCCATCATTACCAATACGTCAGATGGCTTGGTTTCCGGAAACAGAATGTTGCTGGAGTCAATCCGGTCGTGGATGCTGATGATGCGAATGACCTTTACCCGGCAGAATTCCAGGAATATTGCCAGTTCACGACTGCCACGCAAAGCGTTGGAAAATTTCGGAATCACCAGTTCATCGCCTCTTTGCAATGCTGCCATCAGTTGTTTCCACAGCGGTCTGTGGCGTTCGTTATCATCACTTTCCTCGATGATTCTTACACAACCGAACTCGTTCATCCATTTGCGGTCTTCTTCCAGTTTGTCATACTGAGATGTAGCCATGATGTAGCCTACTTTTGCCATATCAAAATGTTTTATTGACTGATAACTTGATAGTTATGCGCCTTTTTATGGCAGGATAACACCTGCTCAGGCACGATTCTTCTGCAAAGATACAAATTATATTCAGAAATGGATTCATACTGCCTGGTTTTGTTGGTTCCGCAGACTGGATTTAACCTAATTTATTAATTAGGAGCGCATCTTCAATAATCATACTGCAAAGAGTATGAAACATAAAATAACATAAAGTCTGATTGTAGTGTCGTTAATGTGGATTTTTATCTGTATCTTTGCACGCAAAATTTTCAATTACATGCCAATGGATAATAGGAATACAGTACAGTTGAACAGTTTTGTCGGTTGCCTCGGTAACTCTTCAGCAACAGGTCTCAAAAACCAAATGAAAGAAAGTAAAGCAAGTGAAAGAAAAACAACTCAGCAGAGTTTATTCTTTCACTTGCTTTTTTTATGTGCCTTACTCATGATCACCTCATGCAGTGGAAGTCGTCAATATGATTTCAAGTCTTCTGAAGATGCGTTGAAACAATACCAGGCTTTCTTTCAGACAATGAAAGGGCATTCAGACTCTGATGCAGAGCATCTTGCAGACTACATCAACCAGTGGCGCGAGTATGGAGATACCGTCTTGAACTACATCAGGAAGGATCCTTCGTTCAATGCGCACAGTGGACTTTCCATGAAGTATGATTTGATTTCAGACTCCATCCGCACAGAACTGCTGGGGATGACTGGCAACTGTACTTTGAGCGATGTGGCTTATGTGAAGCTCCACACCTCTTTATATAAGGACAACAAGGAACTCGGTTCTTTGAAGGAAAATGCCACAAAGTTCTTCGCCACCTTGGATCAATCGCCTGCCTACGACCTGGAAGTTCACAAAGCCTTGGTCAACTATTCAAAGTTCCTTTTGAGCACTAAGTCGCATGGCATCAAGTCAAGAAAAGAACTCGTGGCGTTCCTGCATGAGGAAGACCGCCATTTCCGCACGTTCCTCGCCCATATCGACGAATGTTCATCCATCGGAATGACGGAAATCACCAACCATACGGCAGACATCTGTTCTGCCATCTACAAATCCGCTTCCAGGAATAAGCTGCCTGCTTCTGAGACCCTCGTTCTCATGTCCATGCGAACAGACCGCCGTCTGATTCTCAACGCCCAGGTTTGCCGTGACGCTTTGAAGCGAGGAAAAATCAGAGATGCCATTCAAGCCAATGCCTATCTCTGGATGATATTGCAGCCTTATCTCTCGATGGATGCGCTGGCCATTGCCATGCTCACCCCGGAACAGGCTCAGCTGATGACGGACATCGCCAAGGATTATCCTGCCATCATCACGAGACTTGAAGGCAAGCACCTTGTCAACAAGGAAGTGTCCAACAGGATTCCAGCCCAGCTGATGCGTCTTTACATATCAACCCTCTAATCTTTCATTATCATGTTACAGGAAGCTATCTATAAATTCAAGGCATCCGGCCCCATGCTGTTGCCAGAACTGATTGACAATTATTGGATTGGCGAGATAAAGGCATACGAAGATTACGCCATTCTTCCCTACGAAGTTCATATCCCACAGCCTATAGACAAGGTGATTGATATGTTCGAAATGAATGCAGACCTTGCCATTCTCTACCATCTGGAGCCATCAGTCCATACGGTGTTCGGACATGAATGCTGCGCCTACTGCTATCCGGTCACCGAAAGGATGTTCAAGATCAACTGCAAGACTTCCGCCGATGGACTCATCCACGAGTTGAATGTGACGATTTACAACTCCATCGAACTCATGTCGGCTGATCTTTTTGAAGACCTCCGGCTGCACGAGCGTCGCGGCACGTTTCGGGCTAAGCGAGAATACGTACAGATCATGAATGATTTCAACTGCGGTCTATAGATGAACAAACAGACGTATTACCTGATTGCAGACATCATACAAAGATACAGAACATGGATAATAGTTAAAGATACGGAACTGCTGGTAGAGATGAGAATCCTGCAGGATGGGGTGTTGAAGCCCCTGTTTTACAAGGGACTTTCGCTCCAGAGTTACAGAGATCATTACTCTTTCAGAAAGAAGCGAACCTGGAAAATCAATGAATACGACTTGAACCAGGGTCTGGCAGCTCTTTGTAGAAAAGATCCGAGCGCCAAGGGTAGAGTAGAGAAGGGCACTCTCACCCGGCGTGATGTCGAATACATTATAGAGAAAGCATCCTTCGGAATCATCAAACTTGAATTAAGCGATTATGAGTACTAAACGAAAAGTATATACCTTCTATATAATAGCCATTTTGGTGATGGTGTCTGCTCTGATGTTATTCAACTTGAACATCATAGCCAAGGCAATAATTGGTCTATTGATAGTATTCTGCATATTTGTGATGCGAAGCATACAGACGGCTTACCATCTACCTGATGACATCGACCCTGATACGATGCAGCCGATAGATACAAGTGTTAATACATCGGCAGCCGTTCCAACGGCGAAGTTAGACCACAATTCCAATGTGGATCTCTATCTCCGTCTTCTCATCGAGGCTGATGAAGAACTGGCGAAAGACCCTACCATTGACCAGATGTCGCCCAGTTACAACATCCAGTTAAATAACAGAATTGCCGAGCGACTTGAATCACTCGACAGAGATAAAAACAAGTAAAATAAAGGAATATATGATACAAATTCTAACCCTCATCCGGTTCGCTTTTCCCTTCCTCTTGCTGACAGCATTCTTCTGTCTTTACAGAAAGGAATATGGATTCATGAAGCGGTTTATGTGGAAAATGACCATGTTTCAGAGTGCAAGAAATCTCTATGCCTACCTGGTCGTGCTGATGCTTATCTTCGTCAACTGGTGTTGCCATGTAACGGCACCCAATCTCTCAGTCGTAGTGTCAACACTCCTGACCCTGGTGCTTCTGAACAGGAAAATTGCAGAAAGCACCTTCCATCTTTTGCATGAGAGAAAAAGACTGTGGTTCGCCACCTTGCTGCTCTCGATGGTTTGCTACGCCTTACCTTATATGAATAGCATGTCTCTGTTCCTCTTTGCCGTCAGCGTGGCAGCAGTGTTCTATCCATCTGGAAAAGTGCTCCGCATGAAGAGCCATCCTGAGGCCATCAACAACCCAAAGGATCTGCTTGCGCTGATTATCAAAAATTACTATTAGATGCCACTTACAACTGGCACAATACAATATCCACTTGCTCTACATTCCACATTCAAAAATGACTCAAATGACTCACAATTCAAATCATCACACACCCGAGGCTGATAAGTCTAAAGGTGTTGATCGCTCATTGCTGGAGTTTCTGAAGCCGAAAGCAGAGGAACGTTACAGCAAGCTGGAAGCCTACTGCGACCTGCTTTCGAAAGCATCCTCAGGAGCCTATCAGTCGCCGGGAACCGACGGAGCCCTCCAGCTGCTCCCCGGTCAGTTTGTTGCCACCATTTCCGAACTTGCCCGTCAGTGGCAATGGCAGCGTGCCACGGTTCGCCAGTTTATCTCCGGACTCACCAAACTTGGTCAGCTTTCCGTAGAGCCATATTCCAAGAGCTTCATCTTCTCTGTCAACCTGGAGCAACGTCTGTCTCTTCTTATCGAGAGTCCGGACGACATTCTCGACTTTTGCGCCATGCAGTTCATCCGCTTCATCAAAGGCAGATCCACCGCCAAGGAAGTGGCCGAATCCTACAGCCGTTATTACGACTTGAAGATGAACATGGCCAAGCAGGAAGGATATGGCAGCATTCCTGCCAGACGTGTAGTCAATCAGCAAGCCCAAGTGTTCGATTCACTGGCAGTTTCCATTCTCCGTTATCTCAATCAGGAGAAAGAACTGCCTGAGGAACTTTCCGATTCCGTAAGCCTGCTCTTCGGAAAAGACCATGTCTGGGACTGGCACAAAGTGATAGATTCTCTTGGCATTCTGGCTAAAGCCATCAGTGGCAACACCAAGCCGAGTTATATGGACGAAGTGGCAACCCAATACTCGAAAGCGGAGATAGTACTCCTGGATTGCATCTTCGAGCACTACATCTGCTGCTCCGCATCCAACTACTATGTGAATCTCCCTCGTCCTCTTACTGAGACCAGGGAGCCATCCGAAGAGGTAGCACCTGCGGAATCTTCCGACGATTAAAAACAATAGTTATATTCCCCCTTATTCCATGCGAGGCACGCTGATGGCGATTAGGACGCCCGTTAGCACATCGCTGAATGATTTCAAGCAACGTTAGGCAGCGTGCTTGCACGTGCCACTTTTTTTCAGTCTTGGGAAGCCTAATACCCCGACCTACAAAAGTAGTCGGGAGGGCTGATCAGATAAACAGCAAGCTGGGTCAGATTTCCTTGTGTTGCCAAGACTGAAAAAGGCTCATGGAGTAAGGACTATAGCAAAGAAATACGATATGGGAACATCATCAAAACAGGTCATGGACATTAAGGTTACCAAAGGCCTCGCTTCGGTAGGCAACGAAGAGTTGAGAGACTGGACGGAGAAGGGGTGGAACCAGGCCATGCGTGAAGGCAACTACGACCGTAGTCGTGAACATCTCAACTTCGAGATTGGTCCAGGTGGCATGGTCGCCCCGATAGACAAGAGCCGTCCGCTTACCAGACGCATGGCAGAAAATCTCGCCTCACGTGGCATTAAAGACCCCAACGAAGGACTGGCAGAGCCACGTTTCCGAACCGTAGTGAATTTCATCTTCGGCGGTTCAACGGAACGTATGCGAGAGCTTGCCTTTGGCAATCAGAAGGTAGATTTTGAAAGCAAGGGTGGTAACGAGCATATCCGTAGAATGCCAGAAATAGAGCAGTGGGCACAGGACATCTACCGCTTTGTGGCAGATAAATATGGAGAGGAAAACATCGTCTCCTTCATCGTTCACTGCGATGAAAAAAATCCGCACGTCCACTGTGCGCTTCTGCCGATAGACAAGGATAAGAAGTTCGCCTTCAAGAAAATCTTCCATGGTCAGAACCGCATAGATTACAAGAACTATCTTCTTGCCCTGCACGACGAACTTGCCAAGGTCAATGAGAAATGGGGACTCACGAGAGGGGTATCGATAGCAGAGACTGGAGCACGTCACCGTTCTACTGAAGAGTATCGACGATGGCTTGCCAACGAGTGCGTGACACTCGAAGCCCAGATGCTGAACACCCGGAAAGCCCTCGAAGATCTGAACGTGGAACTCTCCATCGCCCAGAAGAAGCAGAAATCATTCACCTCCATGATAGAGAATCTGAAGGCTGAAATCGACCGTCTGGAAGCAGAACTCAAACCGCTGAGAGCCTTGCAAGCCAACAGCGACAATATCAGTGCCGACATCGCCCGTAAGATTCAGAGCCTTGAACAGCAGAAGGCTTTGGTGGAAGACAAACTGGCAGACAAGGAGAAGAAACTTTCAGAGACCAACCAGTTGCTTGACACCCTCCGCAAGGACAAGGAAGAGATTGAGAAGCAGGCCAGTGAACTGGAAGACAAAGCCAACCAGTCTGAACTTTCCTGGGCTCACAACATGAGCTACCATCTCAACGGAGTGATGCTCGACACCATGGCACATGAGTTTGCCATTCGCTTCCCAAATCTCCCCGACAGCGTGAAACTCGACTTCGACGGCACGCTTCTCTGTCAGTTGGCAGAAGACGGAAACCATGTCGTCAAGGTAGCCTTGAACCTCGTGTGCGGTTTCGTGGATGATGCAACGACCATCGCTCAGACACATGGAGGTGGAGGCGGCAGCCCAGGCTCTGGATGGGGCAAGCGACCGGACGAAGACGATAGGGAGTGGGCAAGAAGATGCTTGGCAATGGCACGCAAGATGTGCGCTCCATCCGTCAGAAGAAGAAAGAAAATGTAACACCATGCTCATTTGTTTACGCAAGTAATCAATCATCAAAGACAACAACATGAGAAAGAAAATATTATCAATTACAATGATGTGTCTGGCTGCAATGACAGCTTCGGCACAAACTGCCAGACAGAGTTCTGACAGTCTTTATATCCAGAAATCGTACAGTCAGGAGCAGATGCTCATGCCTGTTAATCCTACATATCTCAAGCATGTAAGCGAAGCAGCCAACTGGGGTAGAAATTGGTTTATAGAAGCAAAGGGCGGGGCTTCAGCTTTTCTTGGGACGCCCATTGGTTGCGGTGACGTGTTCGACCGTGTCACTCCTCTCTTGCAGATAGGAGTCGGCAAATGGTTCACGCCCGCAATCGGTGGACGAATAGGATTTCAGGGACTCAGCTTCAAGAACGCAGAGTTCCAAACGATGAAGTATCAGTTTGTCCATGCAGACTTTCTGTACAACATCACGTCCGGAATCCGTCAGAACGAAAGCGGAATCCCTCTTTGGGATGTGATTCCCTTCGTAGGAGTCGGCATGATTCATAATTCCGACTGGATCAACAGCTGTACCTGCCAGGGCGGTTCAAGTGGCAGTCATCCGTTTGCCTTCACCTATGGCGTGGAAGCCCGTTACCGCATCAGCGACCGGGTTCATCTTGTAGGAGAGGTGAGTGGAATGCTGACCACCAGGAACTTTGACGGCATCGGAACTTCTACCAAGTTCGGCGACAACATGATTTCCGTTTCAGCCGGTCTGTCCTTCACGATAGGCAAGACGGGGTGGAAGAGAGTAGTGGATGCAACTCCTTACATCGAGCAGAATCTCGCCCTTCAGGACTACATAGCCTACATGAGGGATAGGAATGCTCATCTGGAAAAGCGACTTGCAGGAAATGATGATGGCAAGACCATCTATCCGAAAAACAGCTACAGCGGTCTCAACTCCCTCCGTGCCCGACTCTCGATGAATGGCAAAAGTAATCAGGGTGCAATGGGCAGCGGTGATGGCAACATGGCAGGTCATGCTGATGGCTATTGCTCAGATTCCCTTTCATCTTCTGACCACCTGAAAGTAAGCATTGGTGTTCCGGTGTATTTCTTCTTCAAGCTCAACTCCGACAAACTGGTTGACAAGTCACAGCTCGTAAACCTCGACGATATTGCGAAGATGTCCAAGCAGGAGAATCTGAAGATTAAAATATCCGGTGCAGCCGATAGTGCTACTGGCACTCAGTCCGGCAACCAGGATTTGGGTAAGCGTCGTGCCAAGTACATAGCCAAGGCTCTCATCAAGCGAGGTGTAGATAAGAGCCAGATCAAAGCCTACAACTTAGGCGGTATAGACAAATATGCGGAAAATGAGGCAAACCGCTTTACAACCGTTATCTTGCTGAAATAGGCTTAAACGTGTATTCATGAATACGTGAATACATGTACACATATATACATAATATATACTGAACGTAGCTTTTGAGAAAAGCACTAAAATTCTTCTCTCATACATCAAGGGGAGTTTGCTCGTGATGAGTAAACTCCCCATAATTATCTTAAAAAGCATATTTGTTCAACAGAAAGTTTTGATATTCAGTATATAATCACTATATTTGCTCGTAATGTGTGTTCTGAGACAGAATGAAGTCCGATATTGGCTATATTTGATGAATTTCTGTCGTAACTTCTAAAGAGATGGTGGCAGACCCACCGCATTCGGCATGCAGGTGCTGATCATTATCAAGAAAGAACTCGTTGTTTTTTGGTTCGCACGAAGGAGCCAGACGGGGAGCCATCCTGTATTCTATAGCTATCTCATGCAAGTTGAATGGCATCAATCTGTTTGAATACATTAGCGATGTCATAGAAAAAACCAGTGAATGGCAACCGAATACCCCACTGGAGAAATATAGAGACTTACTTCCTGACCGATGGAAAAAGCAGTAACAGCATTTATTTAATCAGCAGTTACTGCTTTTTGAATTATGCAAAGTATAAATGCGGTGCCGCTTACAATATTATTGCATTTTTTACGTTATAACATAAAAATAACAAAATAAATGATTGCATATGTTTTATGATATATGTATATTTATAAACAAGCAAGTTGATATATATTCACTTGCGAAACTTCAGTTAAAAACAATTTTTTTATGAGTGGACCTACATTAATACAAAAAAGAGTTTTGGCTTATTTAATTAATGATATTACAAATAAGCATCCTAAAAAATGGGGAAATTGGCTCTGGGACGATTTTGAAGAATGGGGAGTAAATCAAGATTTGGACATTTCGATGAATGAACAGGAAGTGATATCAGTTTTCGATGATTTCCCTGCTTATCCGAAAAGTGTTTTGACTCAGTCTATCTTGAATGGATGGAATGTGCACCATGATATGGCTTCGCTAAAAGATTCAATAATCACATTAGCAAGATTACACGCATGTGGTACGAGTGAATATTTCCTACTTCAGTACACATATAATTGCATTAAATACTTTGGAGATTTATGTGAAAACATCGAATTTATACACATAAATATGATGAATGATGTCTATTCTTATACTCTAAGATTTGGAAAATCTTATTCGAAGTGTGGAGATTCGCATGGTATAATTGATTTGCAAATGAATAAATCAGAAGAGGAACCACGAGTAGCAGTTGTGCCATGGAATAGTCTCTTGTCAGAGAGATTTACCATTCCCGAAGATTGTATACAACAAGACAGCAATATTGAATATATTAGTAATGAATTGGAAACTATTTTCAGAGATGAATTCTTAGAATATTCACTTCCGAAAAGGCCTTATTCTAATTATTCCTACTCCATATGCAAAGAGCAACTGGGAAGAGGTATCTTATACCTTTTCCATAATTTAACTCTAATACTGAATTAAGAAAAGACTATATTCTTAATTCCGCGACACTTTATATCACTAAAATCGTCCGTCAACGGACGATTTTAGTTTCATCATGAGACTTTGACTTTATACTTGCACTCAAAAATGGCCATGAGAGTAACACCCTATCTATTTATTACATCAAAAAAGACAGCCAACAATGTGACTGTCTTTAATAGAATAGAATGAATTATCGTCCTCGATGGTAGTGCTGCTCTTCTTCCTGAGCAACAACCTCTTCTTTTTCCATGTGCTTAGCAACTTCCTTTACGTCGTCCGTTGCATCTTTTGGGAGACCAAAGCGGATGATGTTATCCTTGATTTCTTCTGCGCTTACCTTGCGCATCACATCGTATGTGCCTCCAACTGTCGGATTATATACCACAGCATAATGCTCATCCTCAACAAGGAGGTCATCGCCACGGTATTTAGTTGGAGAGAGATTGATTTTGGAGAGGTCTGGAGCATCACCCTGGTCATATTCCTTTGCCTCAGTGAGGAGTGCATCGTAGTTGCCGTCATTTTTGAACTTGTCTAGACGGTCTGTAGCATCGGTAGTCTGGAGATACGCCACTGAAGCGTAATACATCGTTGGGGCTTTCTCCTGCTTCTGCTCAGCCTCTTGACTTTGCTCCTGGTCTATTTTCAGCTGCATAGCATCAATATGCTGATTGATCATGTGCGAAGCCTTCTTCACATCGGTAAGCGTAGTCTTGATGAACTCTGGTGACTCCTTCAAGCTGTCCAACCAACTCTTGAGGTAACTGGCACTGTCTTCCTTCAAGTGCTTGGTCATACCGAAACGCTGGGCTACCAAGGCGGCACTCAGTTCGGCAACAAGTTCCTCACGGGCGTATTCTGCGCTTCCGAAAGATGCAGGCTTCAATCTGCCCAAATGGTTCTCTGAACCCGTAGAGTGAGCCATCTCATGTCCGAGATTGGTGTAGAAGGACTCTCCATCCTTGAACTGGCGTTTCTCAGGAATGACAATCTCATTCTTCGAAATGCTGTAGTAGGCATTGTCACCATAGACAGGCTTGATAGGACAGATCCATCCGTTTTCCTTGATCATCTTATCCATGGCAGGGAAAGAGAAGTCATCACCATGATTCAAAGGTCTGTTCACTCCTGCAGCTGCCTCCAGCTTCTTGTAGAGTTCCGGACGAGCCTCCTGTAAGTTGGTCTGCGCTACATTAAACACATTGTAAACCTGCAATTTAGGATATACGTTATACTCCTTGCGTCGCTCCTCGGACATCAGGCGGTAGTCATCGTATTTGATTTTCTCTCTTGTCTCCTTGTTCACAACGGTGAAAGTCGTGATGAAAACCGGGAAACTCTTCTCACCTTTGAGGATTGTCACCTGGGGCAAAGCTTCACCATTGTTGTCCTTAACCTGCTGTCTTTTCCCTTGCTTGTCCTTGTTGAAGTTCAGACCGGCCACTCTGTCGAAGGTGCAGAACACAGGCAACTTATATCCCTGTTTCTCACAGTGCATGATGAGCATCAGGGCATTCATGCCGTTATACTCACGCCCTGACAGGTTCTTAGGCCATGTCAGGGAACCTTCAGTGAACCAAGGCTTCTTCCAGTCGTTCTGCAAGGTGTTGATCTTCTCAATCATCATCTCGGCAAACTTGTCCAAAGCCCGGTCTTCACTGCTACGGCCATCTGTATTATATTTCTTGTAATCAGCCATAATTATTCCTTATTGGTTGGTGGATGCTGCTTTCTTCTCCCATGGAGTAAGCTCGTTGATACGGCAAGTGAGGTCGAGGCGGTCGTTGTAGGCTCCCACCTGCAAATCACCCTTGGCGTTGATGCCTGCCTTAGCCTGTACCCAGTCTGCCTTTGTTGTGTCAAACTGCATGAAACGAATCCAGGTGTAGGCATAGTTGTCGCCATCCTTCTCGCTGCTGTAGGCAGAGAATAGGGTATAAGGCTTGCCCTTCTTGTCAGTCTTCACCTCAACCTGCTTGCCGATGGTTCCTCTAAACTCGATGGTGCCGGTGATTGCGTCCTGGCTTCCAGCATTGAAGGTATTCACTCCCGAAGCCGAGAGATTGAGGTAAAGAGCATCGCCTTTCTTATGGAATTGGAGAACTCCTGCCACCTCGATACGGGAACCTACAGGATAGTTGACCAGTTCAGCCTGGTTGTCACCATCCTTGGCCACGCTGATTTCAACAGTCTTGTTGATACCGGTCTTGGCTTGAACCACTACGCTGATTCCGAAAGAGATAAACTGCTTACCTTCCTTGTTGGCACGCATCTGTGCCTGGCGGCACACTGTGCCGCATACGGTTACATTACATTTAATCATAATAAACTTGGCTTATTGTTTTACTTCATTATTTGATTTGAACAGATTCCTGTCTGTCCTGCTGATTGTCAACGCCTTTCTGATAGTTCTGTGACATCTGCTGAGATACCGTCGCTGCCTGGATGATAGAGGCAACACCTCTTCGCTTGTCATCATCGCTCAGATTGGCATTGCCGAGCGTCTGCTGGAGCTTCGTCATTTCAGCCTGTGTCAGTTCTCTTGCAAACTGGACGGTTCCGTTATCTACATGGAGATAAGGCTTGCCATCCTGAATGTTCACGGAACAAGCTTTATAAGAGGGAAGGAGCGAGGAGAGGTCGATGCTCTTGCTGACAACCGAGTCGGTCACAGTCTGCATTTTCTCTTCTTCGCTCTTGTTGTCTATCTGCAGGGCAAGTGCCATGAGAGAGGTGAACATGGTCATAGCCATCTCAATGACAGGGTCTTCGCCAGGCATTTTCACTCCGCTGTCCTCTGATGACAGGAGCTTCTTCATCCAGTCTTCAGGACTTTGTGCTGTGTCAGTCACTTCGCCTTGTGAAGAAGGATTGCTAACCTTATACTGAGCGGTGATGTCCTTGCCGTTGTGGAGAGTTTGCAACTGGATGTTTCCCTTTTGAGAGATTTCAGCAAGATATGCAGCAGGGTCTATATCCCGTGCCTTGCCATCTGCAGAGATGCTTTTCACTCCAAAATGCAGATGCTCACCAGTGGTTCTGGTTCCCGTATTGCCAGTCACGCCCAATCGCTGACCGGCGTTGACGTTATCTCCAGCTTTGACGGCAATACTGCTCAGGTGCATGTAGGTACATTGATACTTGCTGCCGTCATTTCTGTTGTATTCTACAGTTACTGACAGTCCACCAGCAGTGTTCGGATTGTTGTTGACCCGAGTGACCTTGCCCTTATCTTCCGTAGCCAGTACATTGTCATGCCTGGCTTGAATGTCGATGCCCTTGTGCATTTGCGTGTTGGCCGGATTGAGCGGATCTTTTCTCATACCGAAAGGTGAGGTGACGAGCATAAACTCGTTTCTCTTCAAGGGATAGGAATACTTTTCGTTCTCCGCAGGCTTTGAAGAACTCGTCTTCTGGCTGGTTTGTTCTCCTTGCTGACGAGGATTGGCTTCGGTACCGAAGGATTTTCCTTGCGATTTCATCTCCTTCATGACCATCTGGTCATACTTCTGCAGGTTGTTCTTCTCGATGATGCTTTGAAGACTTGAAGCGTACTTCTTGTTGGAGGCATAACCGGAGTTCTGCAGTCCGTTTGTCCATCCCTTGTAGTCATCGGGGGATAGCTTGAAGAGCGAGCTGTATCTCTTGTTTCCTTTCAGAAACTGGGAATGATGCTCGTATGAGTCGCCAACAGAAGCGTATTGACAGAACTTCTCGTTAGGACGGTCATCGGTATATACGAGGTACTTGCCTCCGTTCTGAACCCAACCGGAAGTAGCCTTGATGCCGAAATGATTGTTTCCCTTTCGGGATAACTCGCTCTGTCCGCTTGCACTCTCGCAGATGCCTTGTGCAAGGGTGACAGAAGCAGGTATGCCATATCGGCGCATCTGCTCCATGGCATACTCTGCATATTGTTCTACATATTCTTGATTCCTTGACATGATGATTACATGTTATCTGTGTATTCCTGATGAATTATTCTGTTCCTGTTGAGGGTTCTCTACCTTGGAGGGGGAAATTTCCTCTGTGGCACGTTTGGGGGCTTCCAACTGGTCGCAGATGGCAACCCGTTCTCCTGCACGGATGAGCTTTGGCAGATAGGTGTCGAGAGCGTGGTATGGGAACCCAGCCATGGTCAGAGACTTGCCGTCTGCATCCTTGGTATGGGAACTCTTGGTAAGCGTGATGCCCAGGATTTTTGAAGCTTTCTCGGCATCTTGACAATAGGTCTCGTAGAAATCTCCACAACGGAAAAGTAACACTGCATCAGGATGTTTGCCTTTTAGCTCGTAGAATTGCTTTAACATCGGAGTCATTGCTACTACGGCAGCCTTTGTCTCAGCTTTCGTCTTCTCTTCCTTTACCTTTTCTTCCTTCTGCTTCTGTTCTTTCTTTTCTGGAGTTTCCTCTTTCTGTTCCTCTGCAGCCTTGTCTTCCTCTTGCTGAGCGGTGTTCTGCTTGACCTCATTGCTCTGGGCTTCCTGCTCTGATTTTTCTGTGCCTACAGCTACCGCATCGGTCCGATCTTTGCGCAGTACATCGGCAAAAAGACTGGCAGCAAGGTGTTTCTTGTAATCCTGCATGTTCTCGGCGAGCCACATACGTTGCCACTGGGATGGTGAAATCTCACGAGGTTTGAGCTTTTCTCCATTCACTGTAGGCATACAGAGGATGACACTTGGCTGATTGTCCGTCTCTTTGGTCTTGAAGATGTTGACACGTTGGATTTTGTCCACCTCTTCGGCAGGAACGTTGCTCTTGAAGAGGTCAACCTTCATTTCCGGCTTATTGGAAGCTTCCATGTAGTATTTTTGTGCCATGTCCTGGCGCATAGTGTCTGAAAGCTCCTCGTCGCCTTGCTTTACTGTGGTGAAGAACAGGTTTACATCGGCCTTGTCTGGATATACGCTGAAAGCCTTTTCATTCTCAGGCTTCAGATAGAGTGCCCACTTTCCTTCATCGTCACGCAGCATCAGGATCTTGTCGAAGTCCACGGCTCCAGAGCGTTTCACTGCATCTGAGACATCGAGCAGGGTGATGGTCTCCAGGCTCCAGTTGTTGAGTCTGGCAACTGAGACTGCCTTGCCGTCAAAGAAACTGTCGTCAGGACGGTAGCCCATGGAACCATCAACATTGTAGAAGGTGACGGTTTCATAGCCTTCCTTCTGCAGGGCATGTTCGATACGACCTTTCTTCATGCCAGGAATGTCGTTATCCATACCTAAGGATGCACCTTCCGGAAGGACTACGTCAGCCATCTTACCCTCTGCGTCCTTTACGAGGACAAACTCCTTGGTGGACTTGTTGGGAAGGGTCTTGATCTCGTCAGCCACATAGTAGTGCTTTGGAAGGATGCTCTTGATGGCATCTGCCTGGTTTCTGGCAGTCTTGCTGTTCAATTCAACCTTTTCGCCACGTTCTGCCTTGTGAAGCATATCGACGGCATTGTTGACATCCCTCTCCAGTATATCAATGAGACAAGGATTCTCTTTCAGTTCTCTTGCCCAATAGTCGGTCATAGCCATACTTTCCGGGGAGAGCTTGGCTGAGATTCCCAATTCCTGGAGTTTTACGGCGGTGGCAACCTCTGTGACCAGACGCTCCTGCTTCATGGAATCCTCTGCAGAGACCTTTCCGTTCTTCGTTACCATACCTTCACGAGCCAGTCGCTGCCCATGGCCAGTGGCTGTAACAAGTAGCGATACTGCATCACGGGCATAATCCTCATAGTGTTCGTAGGAAGATGCTTTGGGCAGGAAGACAATGTCTTTCTTGCTGTCGTAATGTGCTACACCGGTAGAGTCACTGCGGATTTCGACCATGTTCTCACGTGCTTTCTCCAGAAGCTCTTCTACACCTTGGCGAATGGCTGTGGAGGCTGACTCTACATCCTTTCGGTCGTTCAACCTGCCATATTCCTGGACTGTTGCTTCAAAGGCGGTCTTGTCAACCATGGGTAGGGTAGTCTGCTCGATATTGAACAAGGCTCTTACTTCACGGCTTCTGATACCTTTGTAGTCTGCTTGGTTGTCTGAAGGGAGAGCCTGGTAGTCTGCACGGCTGATTTTGTCCTCAGGGTTGTGCTTGTTGACATACTCGTTCCAGTTGTACCAGAGGAACGGTACTCCTTTCTCTTTTGATTGAACAGACTCACCACGTTTCTTCGCTTCTGAAAAAAGCGTATATTGGTTGGTCTTGTAGCCGTTTTGAGCGGCGTGCATTCCTAAGATGATGGCATTGAAGGCTGATACCTGCAAATGCTTCTGGTAGAGTTCAGGAGCCTTGCGGCCGTTGTTGTCCAGCCAAATGCCATTATCTTCCTTGGCTTTCCCGAACGCTTTGGTGAACAGTTCCACCTGACGTTCTGCAGCCATCTTTTCTTGCTGATTCTTTTCTGTCATGGATATGATGTTTTTGTGATCATTGCTTATAGCCAAGAACCCCAAGAACCTTGGTCTCGGCTATGGATTTGATTTCCCATTCTGTCACACTGCTGCTCATGTGCTGACGTAGCATGCGGTCTGCTTCCTTTGTCGAAGGAGCATTGACGTAGATAGTCTGTGGTGAGAACTTCTTTATGCCTGTGTCTTCATCTTCAGTGACAAGGGAGACAACGGTCTTGTACCAGTGGTTGCCTTCATTCTCGTCTTCTTTCAGAATCTCCGTGATAGGTTCACGTGAGATGGCCGTGATGTCGAAGTCTCTGGTACCGATAAGCTCTGTAGCAGCTTTGGTGGCACGTTTCTCTGTCTCGGTGAAGCTCTCGGCATCTACCAGGTATTCTTCACTGACTTTCTTGTTCTTTCCAGTGTCAAGGGCTTTACCGTATTTGACACGGAACTTATACCAGTATCTTTTCATCTTTGTTCTATGTTATCTTTGAGCAAGTGGTCTCTCGATGACTGTCTGTCGTTCGCCAGCCTCGTACTTTTCGGATGCTATCTGTCGCATCTGGTCGTTCTTGACCAGCACCGCATTAGCAAGGGTGTTGAGAGGCAGCGCTCCTTGACGGTAGGCATCCACAACTCTTTCTGGAAGGGCTATGGTACAGGGCACTCTGTCAATGGTTGCAATCAGGCAGTTGGCTCTTATCTCCGGATTCTGGATGCGTGCATTCAGAGGCTCTTCGGGATAGATGCGATAGTTGACTCTGTCACCAGCTTGTTGCGGATGATCCTGTGTCTTGAAGTTGTCCAAGGCTTCATGTCCTGCCTTATTGAGAAGATTCATGCCTCCCATGCCTATGAGTACCATTTTGAGAATCGGGTTCTTGACAAACATACTTGCAACTATGCTTGCAATAGGCATCATGTTATCCTTGATATTGATGGACTTGGTCTTACCGGTGAACATGCCGACGAGCATATCTGGAAGCATGGCCAATACATAACCAAGATTATGACCTATATCGCTGATACCGTTGAGGCCGAATGACGTGAGAAGCCCTTGCCAACCGTTCATATTAGTCTGTTCGGGCTGCGTGTTGTTGGCTTCACCTTCAGATTGGTTCACTTCTTCTGATGGTGCTGCCTGCTGTGCTTCCTCAGATTGTGGCTTGTTCTGCGGCTTCTGCTCCGCTTGTTTCTTCTTTTCCTGCTGTGTTCGTCTGTATTCATCCTCCTTTCCTGGTGCAATGATCATGGGAACATCGGAACGGTCATTGAGTTTATCGCCTACATGGGTGACGAGCATGTCGCTTCCAATCCATGTGGCGGCTGTCTTCAAGCCACCACCCAATCCTCCCATACAGGCAAGGTCGGTTACTGAGCCAAGGGCAATACCTGCGTTCTTTTCCCAGACCGATGGCTTATACCGCTTCTCTGCTTCTGAGTCTATCTTTTGCTCCAATGGCGATTTTGCGACTTCCTGCGGTAGGTAGAAGATGGTACTGGTGGCTGCCTTTCGAATGATGTAGTCGATGGATGATTTCGGTATTTTGTCCTTTATCATCTTGTCGATCATCTTCTGTTCCATGGAGGCATTGACCGTGATATGCTGTCGCTTCAACTCTTTCTTGACCATCGTAATATAGTCTTCGGTGGTCTTGGATGTCCATTTGCCGGTGTATTTGAGGGTGTCATTTTGCGCCTGCATGGATGCCATACCACCGTCAGGTCCAGCAGCTGCTGCCATCAGACCTGCAAACGAATTGGAGTTTGACCGCAACTCGTCTGCAAGCTTGTTCTGTAGGTCATTCCGAACTTTATTCATAATCGGTATGACCTTAGTATTGAATATCTTATCCTGTTTTGACTCTACCATAGCTTTATGTTTACAAGTTTAATTGGTTGAGGATTTGCTCCCTGGTCTGTTCGATGGCGTTGTGATAGACTTCCATCTGTTTCGGGAAATATTCCTCCAGCCATTCGTCCTTCTCGATGTTGTCGTTGATGAACTTGATGGCCAGATTTCTTTCTATCTCAATGGCTGCTTCGCCTTTCTCGCTGTTGTTGAACCAAGCCTTAGTCCACCATCTGATTCCCGACTTGTCGGGATAGACGCTCACCAGGCGTGGAATGTCGAAGCTTTGCACATCGATATCCAGTTCTGCCAGTGGGTCAACTATTCCGCTTGTCGCTATTGCCCGGTCTTGTGCTTTTTTTTTTCGATGGCGCTCATGCTCGACAGAAAAATCTGATGGCGCAAGGCGAGATAGTTGAGGAAATCTCCAATGAGGAGATTCTGTACTCGCTCGGCTATTGGAATGCTTCTTGATCCCATTCCCAATGGATTCGCCATGGAAGGCAGGGTTTCATAGAAGTAATTCTTCATGGCCGACATGGTGAAGATATTGCGAAGTGCAAGTTCTGTATGCTCTGGTAGGGCATAGATGCCTTGGCTCATGTCGCTCATGTAGTCGGGGAAGAAGCGCATCATGAGGTCTTCAATCTCCTTCTGGTCTTTGTCGTACATGGTATGAACATCCATATCAAGAGTGACGAACTGAGGTGCTGCACCTGGCTTGCCGTTCTGTTCCATCACTTTCAGATTGCTATAGATCATGGTGAGGAACTCCAGTGGATTGAGTTCTTCGCCCTTGTATTTGACTTCTACATGGAGGGAGTCGGCACTGACGGCGATGACTTGCCCAGCCTTTACCTCTTTGCCGTAGTTGGCAAACACGTTGCTCAGGTGGGCATAGGTCACTTCATAGTCACCGTATCGGGTAATCTGGTAGATGCCGTGAATAGCATCGTTGCCCAGACCTGTCACCTTGCCGGTAGCTACGGCAGACAGCAGGTAGTTCTTGACCTTGAAGTCAACTCCATGATGGAAAAATGACTCTCCAGTGTGCGGATGTTTCTGTTTGCCGTAGCCCAGGGACATGGTCACTTCTCCGTTTCTTTCCTCGAATGGCATGCAATAGCCACTGTCGGAATGTAGTATCATTTCTTGTGTATAGTGCATTGTATAATACTTTGTTGTAGTGTTTGTTATCTTCGTCTGCTTACAGTATTGGTTTGCTCTGTTTCTTGCTGCTTTTCTTCTTCCTTGTGGTTGCTTGCCTTACGGTCACTGTTGCCACCAAGTAGGCTGCTTAGATTGGCATTATTGCCTATCATCATCATTCCGAGAACGGCTCCAGCTATCTTGCCTAACCATCCGAAGCGACCGAAGACGAGGAGGGCTGAGACAACAAGTCCTACAAGGCTGAGACCAGAAACGTTACCTTTGCCTATATTGCTGAAGAAGTTTCCGAACATGTCACCGCCATGACCAGAGAACATGGCTCTGAGGAAGCCAGACATTCCGCTCCACTTGGAATCCACGCTGCTGATAGCCCCATTTACGTTGTCTGAAAGCCCTGTAACTGAGTCTTTCAAGTCCTTCACGCCATCACCAATCCTAGATACGGTGTCGCCAATCTTCTTGGTGGTGTCTTCTCCTATGACGGCATCGCTGACTATGCCAACAACGCTTTTGTCCGTGGTGAGCTTCTCCCAACCGATGTAACCGAGACTTCCTCCAACCACTGCGCTTTTTGTGGCAGTACCTACGCCTTTCAAGGTCTGCTGAGGATGAAGCACAGCACTGCCCACTGTGTGTGCAGTTGCACTGGTCATCCTTCCTCCCAATCGGAGAGTTGATTTTAAAAATGAACCCCAACCCATAATGTTTTTTATTTCTAAATTATTGTACTGTTATTTGTTATCTGGTTATGTTGAACCTTTACTTCAATGTCTTGCATTCCTTCGCCATCGTTCTTTACATCGCTGTACAATGGTAGGTTTGTCAACTTCACTCCTGGCTCCATAGTCTATTTCTGCCCATACGTCTGACAGTCTGGTGTACTTCACTGCCCGTATCAACCGTTTGAGCTTTTGGTTCATCAGTTTGAGTTTCGGACGTATGCCAAAGACTATCTCCAGCCGCTGCTTCTCTGTCATCTTGTTATTAGAGAGGCATACCTGCCTGACATCATTGACTATCTCGACACTGCTCATGACAAGCTCCCGATAGAGCTTATTTCTATTTGCCGATAGAGCTACGGCCAGAGCATTGGTCGTCTGATGGCTAAGCTGGTGGCTGTAGGTGCCGAGCTGTCCAACGAGTCGGTCTATCTCATGATAGAAACCATAGATCTGAGCTGCATAGCTGATGATGCTGTTGAACCGGTCAAGATAGTTATTGAACTCCTTCTGCAGGTTGGTAGTACCTTCTACCTCTTCCTTGATCCATATATGGCCTGTAGATACAAGTTGCATCATCTGTTCCTGTTGCTTCAACTCTTTCTTGGCTTTGTCGGTATATTGGAATATCATACCTGCCAGGACAGGGTCATTGCCCTGGGCACGGAGAAAACTCCCATCCTGCCCATCAAAGGGAAGGATGAGAGAAAAGAGAAGTAATATGAGAGCATAGAGACGTTTCATAAATATTATCCTGAAATAAATCTTTTTTTATGGTGTTACAACTCTGGCACATCTGCGCCATCTGCCAAGGGCTTGACTGGCTATCTCGGCATTGCTCCGGTCGAGCATTCCTGCCGTGACATTGTTCCAGACATCGGCCATGGTATAGTATCTGATGCTGAGACATAGCCTTGACAGCTTCTTGTTGAACTGTGCCAGGCGATCGTTCAGTTCCCAGAGGGTTTTGCTTCGTTCTGCGCCAGTGAGCATATTCTCATTGCCACCTTTGGCTATGGCATCATTTAAAGTGGTATATACCGTTACGAGCTCTGTGGCAGTCTCTATATAGAGGTTATTCATGCTCGCTGTTGCCACAATGCCCTGTGGGTTGCTTGCAATAGCCTTTTTCAGATTGCACAAGTTGATGAAGATCCTCACACCGTCGTCATAGAGCGAGGTGCAGGCTTTCAACGTGGAAGCATAACCCGATGCCGTTTTCAGATAGCTGTTGTACTTCTTTTCCCATTTGTGAATCTGGGAGAACTCGGCTGCGATGGTGTTCTGCAGGAATGCGGTCTTCTGCTGGTCTTCTATCTGGTTCTTGATCTGACCGTTGATAAGCTCGTTTCCCTCGGCCAAGGCAACATACTCCAATGGATTGCTGGAGGCAACCTGAGCATGAGCTATAGTAGGCAGCAGCATTAACGCCAAGGCAATGGCTGCAACAACCTTGCTTCTTCTGTTATCTGTTGGTAATTTCATATATGCCTTTTCTCTTTTTGTTGTATTCTACACGTTCACGAATGATTCTCACCACGTCCAACCTTTCCTTCACACCGTAGATGTCGAGTTTGGGATTAGAGCGGTCGCCGCTGAATATCCATACTGTCTTCAAACCGAACAACTGTTCCAGAATGTCACGGTTCTCGCTGAAATCCACCACTCGGTACAGCTCGATGTAGTCACTGGTTCTGGTCAGTACTCCATGCTGGATGATGAGCTGTTCAGAGGTGATGATGTATCTGAGTTTGTAGAGATATAAGCATCTATAGAGCATGATGCAGGTCATCACACCTCCAAGTACCACGAAAGGCATCTTGTAGGTGATGCTGTCGTGACCGGCAACAAGGAACAGGGCACAGCTGATGATGAACGACATCCCTTGCGAGATGATATACTGCGCCCAGTGAGGGCGTAGGGTGATGATGTTGTATCGTCTGATTGGGTCTGCCATATTCATTATCGTTTAAATCCATGATGTTTGGTTTCCTCGTTCTCTTCTTGCCGTTCAAAGGTCAAGTCCACACCGTTCTCGTCAAATGCGGTCTCTACTACGTCGGTCATAGAGAACTGTTTCTTATCCAAAAGCTCGTCATTGAAGTCCTTGTAGCCTTCCGATGGCTCTTTCCGTATAATCTTCACGGGAGCGAGGTCTTGGTCTTCGTGCAGGTTGAGCTTCTGTAGCAGTGCATCCTTGAAGTCCTTGAACGCTTTGTTCATCTTGTCAGCAGCTTCCTGCTTGTCTTCCTTACACAAAAAGGGAGAGTAGTGATACTCCAATGCCTCTTCTTTTGCTGAATCGTAAATTAGGTAGAGCTGTTTGAGCTCTTGGGGTAGTAAGCTGTAGTTCTCATCGTTGAAACTTAGCAGTTCCTTGATGGATCTCGGCTGTTTGTCGAAGCTTTCCATGAACACCCTCATTTCAGCAGGTACATTTCCTGGAGCTACAGGACTCTGTTTGCTTGCTATATCCTCGAAGTTTGCCACAAACTGCTTTCCAGCCACATCTTTGTCAAAGCCAAGGTGGAAGGTGGCTTGTGGTGCAGCTTTCAGCAATCCCTGTATCTGCCCATAGCTTGGGTTACCTCCAGTAGAGACATAGACTCCGGCTTTCAGATCTTGCCGTCCACGCTGGTCCAATCCTGATTCCTTGCGCATCTGCAGCTGGTAAAATGCCATGGCATCGTATGCACTTTCAAAGACAAGTACGATACGGGCATTCTGGAGTGCCGTGTTCTTGGGACTTGCCATCCATAGTCCTTCGCTGGCGTTGGTGCCGGTAGCCATGCCTTTCCGGGCAGAACCGTCCTTTCGTGGATAGCCTCTTTCCTCTAAGCCTACACATTTGTCTGGTTGCCCAGGGATGTACATGGGGAAGGAGAGATTCTTATAGGTGCTGCCATCTTTTGCTGTTTTCGATGCGAGGAAGAAGCTGTGATGGAAGGCACAACGGGTGGCGAAATCAATTCCTCTTGACTTGAAGAAGGCGTAGAACGGCTTCTGTGACTCGAAGTCTTTGGGATTGAAACGGTCAATCTTGTAGTCATTGATATCAAATGGCTTGCTGTTGACTGTTGGATTATGCACGTCCTGACTCCGATGTTCTACCGGGATGTTAAGCAGGCGTTGGCAGACCTTATGGACAAGGGCTGATTCCTTCATGCCATACTTGTACTCCTTGAAAAGATCTGGATGTTCCCAGATGAACGATGTAACAGAGTAGAGCTTGATGGTTGGCGGCTGGAAACAGCTGTTCTTGTTGGGCATGACAATGTACTTGTCTCCACTGATTCTTTTTCCGTCGCTGCCCAGGCGTACATACGCAGGATAGCGCAAGCCATCACGCTTGTAAAACGTGTAGCCTGCGTCCTCCAATACGTCCTTGATGTTAAGACGGCTTCTGTAGTCTGCAAATGTCTGTTCGTCTGTCATCTCTTGAATGTGAATTGTTGTTTATCTGCCATGACCTAAGCCTACACCGTGTTCTCCTGCATTGAGTCCTGCATCGAAGGCTCGTGAAGCAAGGTCTTGCGGTGAATCCACGCTGCCCTTGAAATAGACATGTGGCCCATGGGCATGGTCATGATGGTGTTCTACGAATACTGCCGGTGCTGGACGGTCTCTGCCCAGTTCACTCATCACGGCAAGTCCTGCAAGGAGAGCTCCTCCAATCTGAGCCCCGATATTCTTGCCTTCTCCAGGGATGGTTTTCATATCCACCTCCTTGAAGATGTGGGAGAAGAGTTTCATGCGGTGGTAGTCATCGATAGCCATGAACTTGTCATACTGCTTTTGGGTAATCTCATGGCTGATGTTCTCTCCGTTGATGACGGCTGTCATGCGAAATTTGGCGTTGCCTTTCTCATCCTTCTGGATTTCTCCCTGCTCATTACGCACTGGCTCAACCTTGATGTCATCAACCTGAACCTCTCTGCCATGCTTGCCTTCACGGAACCATCCCTTGCTTTCGTTCTGCTCATATAGGCTATTGCCATCTACATGGGCAACACTGCGGTCTTCTGGCTCAATAGTAATCTGGTCGCCATTAGATGGGAGTGACTGGTCAATCACCATCTGTTGGCGGTTGTTGAGTTCTGCCTCAATCTCTGGTCTGAGCTTCAAGCTGATCTGCTCTTTGGAATTGAGCATATCCATCGTCAGTTTGTCCTGAAAATCGTTTCTGATGGCATTGTTGATGATGTCAATGCGGTTCTGGACTGGTACTTGCTTGATGGAATTGTTGGTCAACTTCTTCACCTCATCCTCAGTGAGATCATAGACAAAATCCTGCTTGGCAGCTGTGGACTGGATGGTCAGTGTCTTGTTGGCTGCATCTACGATAATGCCGTGAGACGAAAGACACTCCTGCCATTTGTCTTTGCTGAAATAGACCTTGGAGGTGATGAGTTCTTTGTATGGCTTGGCAGGTTCCTTGGGACGTGGACGAACCACTACAGGGGTAATGACTGATTGCAGGTCTGCCAACACATCCTGCGAAGGTTGCTGTACCATGTTTTGCTGACCACCTTTATAATAGAAGCCATAACCGCCATTTTGCAACTCGCCCGGCTTCATTCTGCCGTCAGGACGTTCTGGTACGATTGGAGCACCCTGCATGAACATGGCTCCTCCAACTCTGCGCATGTGGAATCCTTCCTGGCATCGTGGAGTCCAACCGAGGAATCTTCCGTGATATGGATCCATCATCATGTGGGCATGTCGTTTGTTCCAGGGAAGTCTGCCGTATTCGCCAACGCCTATGCGGTAGCCGTGGAGTCCCATGGCAACACGGCCATTGGCATTTCTGGCATGAACGAAGTCACGTGGCATGTAGAAATCATTCTTCACGAGTTCTGCCACGGTGTTATAGGCTTGCTTGTTGGCTGAGTTTGCTCCCCAGTCAACCAAGGCTCTGTGCTGTTGTGCGGTGATGGCGTAGGTCAGCAGAGGGGAATCGTGACCTTGAACGGCCAATTGATAACCTTCTCCTTGTCTGATGATATGTGCTTGCATACCATTCTTTCTGAGAATCTCCTGAAGCTCTGGTGCCAGGTCTCTGCCTACTGGTAATGCATTTGATCTGATTGACATATTCTAATGCTGTTTATTGATTCTGTACTGTGTGATTATTCGCCAGCTTCAATCTGCTCGCCCTTCCAATCGACAAATTCCTCTGCCGATTCCTCATTGACAATGAGATCCTTCTCTTTGCAGAAGGCAGTGTATTCCTCCTGCCATTCAGGGGAGTGGTGGTTGATGTAGTCAAGCCAGCCATATTCTCCGCTCTGGACTTTCTCCACGAGCACATCTTCTGGATAGTACTTTACATTTGCCATGAAATTTTGTTTTATGGGTTAATACTTTGGGTTATCGCTGCATCATGCGCATACCCAGTTTCTTCTGTTCGTTCCACATCTCTTCGGTATAGTTCTCTTCTGGGATGTAGTCGAGATTGCCATCTTCATCCATAGTCCAACAGCCGAAGATGCCAAAGTTGTACTTATCCCAGTCACGCTTGGCTTCTCTCTTCCAGACAAGTTCGTTGCCTGCTGCGAAACGGATGCCGGTGTTGGAGTTGAGGTCGATACCGATGGATTGTTCCTCGTCATCCTCTACGATGGTAAGGATGTCACCATTCTGCAACTTCTGCATCTCTGCGCCAGTAAGGTGGTAGCGGTCTGCTACATACTGGATGTTTCTGCCGATGACTGGGGTTGGAACACTGAGCACCTGCTTGCTTTCTGGATCAAGCTGGAAGAAACACTTACTGCCGAGTTCCTTGCCAACCTCGTTGCTCTCCAAATGGCCAACGATAGGCTTTCCTGCAACAAGGTTCTTCTCCTGCTGCTCGTTGAAGAGTTTCAAGTCTAACTCATCGAGCTGTGGATAGAAGAGCACATCAACGCCACCTTCGGCTGTTCTTACCAGGCTGAATCTGGTTCGTGCCTTGACTTTCTCACCATCATCGGCTGTGATATGAACTGGCAGGACTGGCGACTTGCGCCCATTGTAGATGTTCTGGAGGACATCGGTCGGCAAGTCGTCAATCATTGTCTGGGTGAGTCCGAAACGTTCAAGGATGCCATAAGGCATCTCGTTCTCATCGAAATTGTAATTCATTTGCTTCTGTTTTATTCGTTTTTTATTTGGTGGCTGACCTATGACAGGTCTTATTCAGACTGCGCTTAAAGCCAAACCGACAACAAAGTTACATTGTAGATATAGAAGAAGTTAAACATGTACGTTAGTATCATCAAAGTTTTATAGATAGTTATGAAAATAGTATGATTATTCTTCAATTATCATACTATAAACATAAATAAAGTTAGATATAATAGGGAAGAGGTAACTTCTTTCGTGTTGTTGAGCTGAGTCTGATTACCTTTGCAACATGAAAGCAATGAAGATACTGATGTTGATACTGACAATGATGTCCGCAAAGACTCCTTCGCATGCCCAATTCAATACGATAGGGTATGTGAAGAAGCATAGTATATCTAAAAAGAAGAGTCCACAAGAAACAACTCATGTTGCCTCTGTGGACTCTGTGATGAAGGCTGATTCTCTGCCTCAGGATTCTTCCCAAGATGTTCTTCCTTATCTTCGGGCTTCGTTTCCGTTGAAAAGTATTCAGATCAATTCAAGATTTGGTATGCGTAATCACCCGGTGAAGCACAAGACTATCATGCACAATGGCGTGGATCTGGCAGCTCATTACGAGAAAGTGTTTTCCATGTTTCCTGGGGAAGTGACTGGCGTTGGCCATGACAATCGCTCCGGAAAGTATGTAACGGTCAGAACTGCTGCCTATACCATCAGTTATTGCCATCTTTCTGCTTTCTGGGTCTCAAAGGGGATGTTTGTCAATGCAGGAGAGGTGCTTGGTGTGTCTGGAAGTTCCGGAATGTCAACTGGCCCTCATCTGCACCTGACAACAAAAAAGGATGGCAAGGTGTTTGACCCTGTCATCCTTCTGAAGTATGTTCAAAATAAGTTAATTCAATAACGTAAAAATTATTTCTCTATAGGCGTTACGTCCCATGAGCCATGTCCTCCTCCCAGCCATTTACCAGTAAAAACCCAATGTTCATAGTAATACAACCATTCTATTGCCCAATGAATTACAGTCTCAGAGATTCGCATAGAATCATTCCACTCATGATATTTTGCCATGTAAAGACATAAGCGTTGTGACTTAGTGTTAAATGTATGAGGCAGTTTTTTTGCACCTTCTGCCATTTTCAATGGTTTTGGATGAACGACAAAAACTTCTGGTTGTTTTCCTTGGTCATATACAACTTTGAGTAAATAATCGTCACTAATAGCCGTAGGTGAAGTTTTAAACCACCATGTGAATCCAGAAGGTCTTACAGACCAGCGATATGATTTATATGTTGCTCGCAGGAACTGCAATTGCTGTATTGGGGTGTAGCGTCTATTCCTCACCATAGAAAGTGTTGTTAGCATTTAAGGTTTTCCCTATAGAACCTAATAGTCCTGTTGAAGCCACTCTTAGTTTTCCAGAAGTAGCATCAGCTTTATGGCTTATAGTTTTATCTTCAAAAACCTTATCTACAATATTCTTACCAAACGTTTTTCCTAACGACTCACGCAACTGTAATCCTTTTGAGTTCGTAAGGTTAGAATTTAGCATTTTTAATGCTTTTAACCATAAAAAGAAGTTATCTTTTCTTTTTGGGTATTTTGCCCATTTATCTGCGAAATTCTCTTCTGAATTAACAGGATTGCTAACGACATAATTACCATTACAATCAATGTGGATGTTTTGTTCCATCTTTTCTATAACATTGAACAAGCCATCATATAGACAGGTCTCACCATTATATGCCTGTCCTGCGAGGGTTGTGATGATTATAGAAATTGGTTTATTTTCATCCTCACCAAACATAATGTCTCGGTGCCTTTTAAGAAGCTGTACTATTCGCTGAAGTGTTGTTCGCTCTTCTGCATATTGACCAATTGGCATTATCGTATTCATCACAGATTCTCGTATTACAGTTGTATTCTTACATCGAGAAGCGAACCAAATAGCATAGCCATCAGGATTGCTTTTGAGCCATGAATTAGTATCTGTACTTGTATAATAATCTATAGCCTCATTATCGGTAATACGTATTGCTATTTGCTTGACATTGTCAGGAGAATAGTTTAATGTTAACACTCGTTGAAGCCGAGTGTTGTGCTCTTTATCTGCGACACTTGGTAATATATCCATGTGATAATGCTCTTTGATGTGATCGGAGTCTTGGCGATATAAAAGCGTCCAACATCTTCGTCCTTCCTCATCAAGCATAGTGCTATATACCCCATGTGATTTTAATCGTTCTCCAACAAGTTTCTTTATGTCTTTTTGTGTCCAACTAATATCCTTTCCAATCAGACGGTAAACTAAGTCTACATCAAGATCGTCTCCTTCATTAATTGGTTGGATAATTGTGCCAAGCCGCAATGAACCTTGTGGTGAAACAACTGGGTGATATGGAACAAATACAGGATCTGATTCAAGATATTTTCCCACCGCATTATAGCTTTTTGCTAAGTTCTCAAATTGCGTTTTTGTTATATCCAACGTTTTAACTAAAGCGACAAGTATTTTGTCAAGCTCGTTTTTGCGTATAATATTCAAATCTGTCATCCTTTATATATTTTTTATAGTTAATGCAAGTTTATCTTTATTGTCAAAGCGCTGGTCGAAATCGTAGATATTTAAAGGAGCGTTAGCCTTTTTCATCCATACGCGTCCGAACTCAATAGCACAGGCTACAGGTACAGCCAAATATAGATCTATTGTCTGTCCTTTGCATATCTTTGTTATCTCGTCGAGAACGAGTTCTACTTTTCTTCCAAAGTCATATAACATCTGCTTAGAACGCAAAAAATCAGTTTTTGGTGTATCAATAGTTATTTCCCAAATACTCCCATCGGGTCTCTCATTATGCACTCTTTTTGCTATAGAATAACTTAAAGATAATACTAAAATGGGAGAATTACATGTGGTTTCTGGCCTTTTTACAATATATTCAGTCGTGCCTGTTGTGTCAGGCCAAGACCATCCGCCGCTTCTTTGCTTCTGATAAACAACAACATCATATTTGTTGTTCAATAATGTACCAAGTCTTACAAGTAGAGGCATTGGAGCAAACCCAAATAAAGCAATTCTTTTATATTCCCACTGGTCTATATTGTCAAGAATCTTTGATTTACAGGAATACAAAAGACGTCTTTCTTCTTGTTCCCAATAATATTCCCAATTGTCTTCACTATATAATTCTCCACCCAATCTGATCATGTCTCTACTTGAAGGATAGAAATCAGGGAGTAAGGCATTTCGCAGTTCTGGAAAAGCAAACATTGGCGTGTCTTCTGCGATATTTGCGCCATAAGTGACAATGTTAGCCTGCAAGTCTTCCTTAAAACCAGTCAAATATTCCATTCGTTCCTCATGTTTCCTTTTCATTTCAAATAGTGTCTGTGCATCAAATTTATCTTTTCCCTCATGATCGATATATTTATGACATTCAGGACACATGAGCATGATGTTTGTTGGATCCTTAGCTAATAAATTTGATTGGTTAGAACCTCTAGGTCCATCAGGAGAGTCTGCTATGATATGGGCACAATTTGACAAATTGCATTCATCCATAGTTATACCATGTCTGTCCAATCGTTTATTACAACCATTGAACTCACATCGACCTGCTGCCTTATACCAGAGCAGGGCTTTAACTTTATCTGGAATCTTAGTTTTACTCATACTTTATATTTATGCAAGATATATGCCAATATAAACTTAGAGACACCGTATTTAATACAGTGTCCCTTGGTATGTCATTTTGTCACCAATCTTCATTTTCGTTGCCAGATAAGCCATTCTTGATGCACTCCTCAATCTTGTCCATTACTACATTAGAGTAGGCATGTGCCATGACAAGTGCTTTGCAGGAAGTCTTCTTGTGAGAGTCCTTCTTGGCAAATGGATAACATTTATCCAGTGTCCAATTCTGATCAGAACGAGTAGGGATAGTGCCTCCCATTGCACCCATCCAACCGCCACCAACGGCAACATTGACAGAATAGAATGGTACAGTGTAGGTAACACGAACCTTATTGTCCTTTATATCACACTTGATAACAGGGCGTAAATTAACGTTGTAAGCGTTAGTACCACCTGCATGTTGTGCAATACTCTCTACAAAACCCTGTGCGATGATGGTTCCCAACTCCTTGTCATTCAATTTGATGACGGAGTTCGCATCATTGAAAGTTGCGGTGAACCAATAGTTAAGCAACACATAAAGCTGATCTTTGGTCTTGCCTTCAGCAGGGATTACCTGAGTATAGGTGATGGCATTGTTCTTATCTAATGTCAACTGGGTACCGAGATTGGTTGCTGCATCAACCCATTTCTCTCCATACTTTTCTTTTGCGTACTTTTCCAACTCTTCTGCTCGCAGAATTTGAGCATCTACCGCACTGCATACAAATAATGCAGCAAATGCAACTAAAATAAACTTTTTCATTTTTCTATATTGTTTTGATATACGTTATTCTTTTAAAAATCAAATCCAAGTTTGACGCTAACAGACTCTGTATCATATGTAGCAGGCTTGCGAGTATAACTCATATCATATCTGCCATTGAAACGTTCAAATGTTTCAAATTCAAGTTTCTCGGCAGCATATCCTACAGACAAGCTAAGTCCCTGTTTGCTATTCAAAGCATATCTTACACCTACTGATGCTACCACGTAAAGACCACCGTTATTGGTAACAAACGTACCTCCTTTGATGTCAAAGAAAGGCGAAAGTTTGCCTTTTGTGAAATTGCTGCGGAAGTTTGCGAAAACCGGAATATCTACTTTACTGTCTCTTACATCAAGTGGTATTTCCATATCACCTGTTTTGTAAGATGACATAAAATGCAAGCCTGTACCAGCACCAAGGAATATATAAGGATTCACTTGATAGCCATGTGTTGTGTTGACTTCAAAACGACCAAAGTCATAGTCACCGATACCAACAGAATAACCTGCGTCAACATGGCCTTTATAGCCAGATTGCATACTTTGCGCATTGCTATTGATGGCTAAAGCCATAGTAGCAGCTAAAAGAATTGCTATTTTCTTCATAACCTTATAATATAATAATTTGAAAAATCCATTTTCAGAAGGTAACTACCAACCGCAATTATCGTCATAGCACTCATCATTCTCGCAGCCTTCATACTCATCACGATCGCAATAACTACTATCATGATAGTCTTCGTAAGAACAATCATGGTCGCAGCAACAGTCATCATAACCATCTTCATAGCCACGAGCATAATTTTCATGGTCTGAGGTATTATTACCAGCGTTGCGATGCGCTTTCTTTTGGCTGTTTGAAACGCCGCTTGAAAATAAGAAATCGAATAGTCCCATACCTTTTCCTATTAATGTTTAACTTCTGCTGCAAAGGTATGAATTGATTGTGCAGTCTATCTGCATCGATAAAAAAAAGTGGTTGCAAGAAGAAAAAAAGCAGGAAGTTTTTCTCTTCCTGCTTGATTTTAAGTGCTTAACTTGTATGTTAAGATTTTTATTAACCTTTTGAATTCTAATTACTTATCTGTTAATTTGAATGTCTAACGCTTGATCGTCAACTCGAACCTCATATTTTGCTAACGGATCAGAATAAACATTTGTAGTCTGATGTGCCGTTACATATGTGTTATCTTCTATATAATGTATATTGCCAAAGATTATCTTTTCTATTTCGTCAGATGTGTAGAAATTATTGCATCTTGTAGAAACCATAATTTTCCCAAGCTTCTTCAATTCATGGAGCATAGGAAATAATTCGTATTCTTTTCCTGGCATTAATATGAATAGATAATCCTTAGCTCGACTTACAGCCACATTTAAAATATTGGGCTTATTGATGAACGTAAGTTCTGCATTCCTTTTTAACCCAGAAGCAGGAGGGTTCATTACTGCAATTACTATATCACATTGGTCACCTTGAAATCCATGCGAAGTACCAAAATCAACTGTTATATTTGAATAAGGCAGACAAGTTTGGTTGTACAATTTTTCTATAGATTGTATCTCTACTCCGTATGGACTAAGGACTCCTATTCTTATAGGTTTATTTGAACAATCCTTGCTAAGCTGCCCTGTTATATATTTTAAAAATTCAACAGTAAATAGTACTGAATATATATGAATATTTGACCCCATGAGCCTTTTTGTTTCAAAGATTGAGTCTTTGTTTACTGGAAAGCTTATAATATTCAAAGGGCTTTCTTGAATACCCATATTTAGTACTCTATGAGAAGCTGCAGAACGATCATGACACAGTTTGCCTTGGTACATATATTGACTATAGAGTTCACCAATGACTGGAATAGAACGATACTGTGTCATCAGTAATTCTACGTCAAATTGAACGGGGCTTGTCTTCGGATTTGCAAAATTTCGAAGTTCTATCATCTTGTATATGTTCTCATCCTTCCAAAGATCAATATTTACGATTGGATCTATCTGAAAAGGGTCACCAGCAATCCAGATTTTGCCACTTTGTTCGTTGAAGAGAGGTGGAAGTATCTGGTAAAGTGGAATCATTGATGCTTCATCTATTATGACGTAGTCCCAATTTATAGAATTAAGCATTCCATCTTCAAAACCATCAAATGAATAACGAGCTATTGTAGATACTACACAAACTTGATCTTGGCGCATAATATCTGAATTTCGCTGATAGACAATTTCTTCATCTTCAAGCTCAGGATCCATTGTTGATATAAATCTCCAAAGCCAATAATCATTTTCAGGTTCAAGTTCAAGAACTTTCTTGGCTAAAACATCACATGCCTTATTAGTTGGAGCAAGTACTAATATACGGCATTGTGTAGTTTGATCCATCAACCCTATTATTCGTTTTGCCAATGTTGTAGTTTTACCAGTACCTGGAGGACCAAATATGAATTTAAGGTCAGAGCGCAGGTTGTCCTTGACAGATTCGTCATCCGATTTAAATGGCAGTTCTTCTATGAGACTTTTCCATCTCTTAATCAATTCAATTGGTTTCTCAATATCAATACTTGCACGATATATTATGGAAATATTGTTAATTATCGACTTAATTATTGGTTCCAAAGAACTATTACCACGAACGATTAAAGCATCTTCCTTAACACTAGCAGTGTCAAATACCACAGTTTGCTTTTCGCCATTTCGGAAAAAGAAAGTGACAGGAATACCATCAATATCCTCTATCATATTTGGTATGTTTCGTGAGGCACTTGTTAGTATTATCCGATTAACATGTTCTGTATCAGACATAATACGATCAAAGAGAATGTTTATAGAACGTTTACCACTGGCAGATTCAATACCCGTAGATTGTACTTCTAATGTCATCAAAGCCTTAAGCCAGCCATATGAATATTTTTTAGAATTTTCAATCATCTCACGCAAGGTCATAACTTGCTCTATCTCTTCTCTTTGAAGATTAGCCTTTTCTTCAAAACCTGTTAATACATCCTCTAAACTGGCTGATTTTGGAACTGTTTGTTTATGCTTCTCTATTTTTGAGGACGTATTTTCTTCAGAGAAATCTTTATTGGAAAATTTCTCTGATTTCTTGCGTTTTGGCAAGTCTTTCTGTAAAGACGTTTTCTCAAGTTTTCCTTCTTTGGCTTTTTGTTCCTCCTTTGCTTGGAGAGCAGAACGACCTGCTTGAATTAATTTTTCCAATTCCTCTGGTGAAGAAACACCATTATTCTTCGCAATTTCGCCATACAAAAATTTTTGTTGAGTTGCTTCTGACATTTGTTTAATGCTTTCCTGTTCTTCATTTATTGGTGATTTTTCAATCAAAAGAAGAGAATTAAGCCTTTCGTCATAAGTGTATAACTCAGGTATGAGGTTATCAACATATACCCCTTCCTCTATGGATCTTAGTTGACCATCAATATGTAGCCATTTATATTGTCTGAGCCATTCTCTAAGAGTACAACTTTGCCAAACCTGTGTGTGCCACTTATAATAGTGATAACTTCCACTATCATTTGAAAAAAGTTTCTTTCCTTCACTTGTAGAAAGATCTTTCTTTAATATTTTAATAAGAGAGTCCCAAATATAATGGCTCAATTCTTTTGCTCTATTTGATTGTACAATATTCTTCAAAACATCGTTTAATCCCTCTAAAGTAACTACTTCCTTCATGTTGGAGTAGTATTTATCAGGACGTAAAGCAAGCTCTTCTTCTGTTAAATATGCATTTTCAGAGACTACCGGAGGCAAAGTGCAAAAGTTAAAGTCATTGAGAAAATTGTTGAATGTTCTTTCCCCAACGGCTTCAATTGTTTCACTATAGAATTCTCTGTCGATATAATGCTTGTTTTTGATGCTTGTGCAAGAATAATATTCTATCAACATCGAAGAATCATCTATCATCTGATCTATATGGCATGGAATTGATTCTTCTGTAATATCATTTATTGTCTTGCAATAAAGTGATAGCTTATCTTTGAGTAACAAAAAGAGTGTGTGATGAGCTTTCTCATCACAATCATTATTATATTTTATTATTGTTTTAAGCAAATGATTTAGCTCTTCTTTGTTAAGATCTTTTGCTAATTGAATTCGAATTTGATCATAGATGCTTGGCTCTGTTACTCCTAATTGCTTAATTATCGAACGGAATTGCTCGTTTTTTTCATACAAATTGCTGTTTATGGTATACTCTGGAGAAACAATGTTCTCAGATTTGAAAAATATGTATAACTTATCTCCTCTATATGGTGAAACAAATTCGTTACATTCATTTTTTATAATTGGAGCGTTAAGCATTGGAGCCTCACTTGTTAATCCAGCATTTTTCTGATATTTTTCAGTGAGTCGATTATCGAGTATGTATTTGTACAATTTTGTTAACCATTCCTCACTTTGCGCATTCATAAAATGTACATTCAAATATTCTGCAAACTTGGAATCAGACATTATATCTATACCATAGCGCTTCATGTCTTCAGCATTGCGAGTATTTAATGAACAGAGAATAAAGTCGTATTTAATCTCCTCATTCTCAATTTTAACATAATTGTCCTTTTTACTTTTTGTAAGATAGTCTAACTGTTCTGTAGAAAGGAGTTTTCTAATACCATCATCTCCCCACCAGCCATTAGACTTAGTTATATATTTTTTTGTTTAGAAAAGAATATAGGTTCGTTGTCAACTATCTTCATGTAATAGTCGACAAAGCTCTTCTTTTCTGGCTGCTCCCAATAATAATTCTTCTTTTCTTCGAAAGACTCTAGATTATGGTGCATTAATGCAAAAATATTGTCATCAAGTAAGGGACGTTTATTCTTTATACTTAATTCTTTAAGAACGACAAGGCTGTCTGCAGCCAATTCTCCGATACTTTTAAACAGTGAGTCATTTACATTATTATTTCGCTTAATTTGCTGTCGGTTATCGACAAGTGCAAAAGGGGCATGAATAATGTAGCATGTATCAATGTTCTCATGTGTTGGAAAAAAGCAATTTATGTTTGGACGACATTCTGTATCAATGCGACCTTTTTCATTCAAAAAATAGCCAATTGAGATGATATGTTTATTATCTGTATCAGCAACTGTTACATTTCTTGACAATAGTAGTATTTTGTTTTGTGAACCTCTTGTGCTATTAAGCTCATAAAGAGCAGTCGTAATGTTGCGATAAGTATCATATTTTTCTAATAGCTGCTTTACTATTTTCCCTCGTTGTGTAGGCGTATTCCAACTAATAGTCTGCATATTGCGCAGGAAAAGTTGAGGATAGTCTAATGATGAGATTTTCTGTTCAATATCCTCATATGCTTGTTGTGCGTCAATATCCTTTCTGTCAAAAGGAATTACAAAGACGGTTTTACCTTCTCTTTGCAAGGTAGTATCATTCAACTTTGTTGGAACAATATAATCTTCTATCTTAAAACAAAATGGCTTGTCATATATAGCAGGAGTAGTTGTGTATTGAAATACTGCCTTAAAGCCCACACCAAATTTTCCAATCTTTATGTCATCAATATCATTAGTTGGAACATTATTTTTTGAAGAAAAACCGATAGCAGTAATTGCATTGATGTGACCAAGCCTATTATTCATTCTATCTTCTTCAGCGTTTTCTGGATCAGACACGGTAAATCTTTCTTTACCGTTATGAGTAAAGATAAATTGATTCTTTGTAAGAACCATTTCTACTTCTGTTGCTTTTGCATCATCAGCATTTTGGAGAAGTTCATATATAAAATGTGCTGAATCACAATATTTGTCAATTACTCCATTGAAAACATTTATGTACTCTGGGTCTTTAAAAACTCCCAGAGCATTTTTACGTCTTTCATGAAGTGCATTGAACCAGCTATTTTGTAAATCTTCAGATGGTGTCATATATTTACTTAATCTTTAATGAAGAATCATATTGTACTACAAACTTTCGTAATACTTTCTAATTTTATTTGCCATCAATAAGCGGCGGACTTCCAAGAAATGGATATAATCGTTTTGGTCCATCTTGAATACGTCAGAAGGTATGCAATTCATTGCAAGATTTTTCTGAAGTAAATCTTCATCTGTAATAGAACCACAAACAGCTACTTTTGTTTGACATTGTTCTAATGCAAGACTAAAGTACTCCTTTGGAGACTTTTTGCCGATAGACTCATTGACAGGTCTATCAAGATAAGCATAGTTTGCATCTTGATTATACTGATTCTTTGCATAGTGATTGTTTATCAAGTATTGCTTTGGAAATACATGATGCACATCGCCGCCAAGACTAATAAGCTCTCTAACAGTTATATTTGTTGAAAGCAGAGATATGTCATTAAAATAAACTTGTGAAGCCAAATATACTAGATATGTTGGATTATTTGTAGATGTCATTGTAAGATTCTGTGGAACTGCAACATTCCAGAAATTCTCAGACAATATTGCATCTTCCATTGCTTTCAACATAGCTGGCACACCTTGTTCAGTTATTTGACGAATATCACGTGCAAAAGCTGATTCAGGAGAACTACTGTATCGACCTGTCAAAACAGACAAGACATACCATTTCTGTACAATTCTTTTTCTTTCTGCAACAGGCACATTAGATTCTTGCAGCAACAAATGTATTGTATAAGCAAAGTCCAGTGCCATATTTGAAGTAACCATTTTGTTGGATATGAATCCAGCAGACTTAATGGCAATCATAAATTGCGTAAAGTTGTGCTGACTTATGACGTTCAATACTCCCTCATACATTTTATTGAAAGTATCTTCAACAATTTCTTCCTTGAATTCACGTGTCTCAAAATCTCGACCTGTAAGAAGTTGAACCAAATTGGCAAGTTTGGCTCTTTTCAATTTGTGCATAAAAGCAACACGTATAACATCGTCACATCCTGGATCATATACCGTTTCCTTGTCATCTGCAAGCCATGAAAGTTTTTGCAGATATGGGGTAGATGCGAAATCTTTATCGTTATTTTTGATGTACTCATAATATGTCGGAACAACAGCCAAATGGCTGAAATAGTCAACAATCTTACGGAGAGTATTACCTCCATGTTGTTCATCTGCCGCCATTTTTGACATGACAAAATCTCCCTGACTCAAAGGAGTTCCCTTCGAGTTAATACGGATAAATATATCTGTAACTACATCTATATCAAGTTTCTCAGAAAGCTCAATAACGCCAATTTGAGTTGTTTCTACACTCTTTAGTTGATCCAAAACTTGCTGTAAGTCATTGCCGGACATTTCTGGATTTTCCTCTATGTACTTTGGAATGAATGTCCATGAAGAGAATTTTGTACTGAATATTTCTGATATATCAGGAATCCAATTCTTACTCTTGATATGAGCAGGTGTTTGAACAGCAAACATTTCTGCCTCACTGTCTCCGTTGGAATACTCTAAAGCCGCAAAAGGATTAAACGCAATCTTAACACGGCTTTCTTTGAATTCGTTATTAAACACTTTTTGTGCAGCAATAGCTGTCATTAGTGCTGTTATACGTTGCTGGCCGTCTATGATCACTTTCTTACCAGAAGAAATAGTTCCGTCCTTTAATTTTACATTAGGATTCTTCCACAGAATTATATATCCAGTAGGATAGCCCTTATAGAGTGAATCTATAAGGTCCCTAACTTGGCTATTTTTCCAGACAAACGGTCTTTGTATTTCTGGAATTGCTATATCTTTTGCTTCTATCAACCCCAACAAACCTTTGATGGTGATAGATGTGTTATGAAATTTCTCGCTGCTCATATCTTAACAGTTTTCTATTGCTATATCAAATTTAATATCCTTATTACGATAGAGATAAATCTTTGTATCGTAGGTTATTGTCTCTACTTCAAATCGTTCGCCATTTGGCTGACGGGCAATGTTCCACTCGTTAATGAAACCTCCATCTGGATAGATTGAGAGCTTCTTGTTACCACAAGTTATTGACAATACTCGCCAATGGGTGAGGGTACGCTTAGGAACGGAAACGACAGGGAGTAAATGACCTTCTATGTTCTGATCATATTTGAGGTCATCTATCCATGCATTTGTGAAGTTCGTCAACCATTTGTCACGCACTTCAGAAGATGGCATGTTGGTGCATATCTTGTTGGCATTGCCCTTGTCATCTCTGTAGGCTTCAACCTTAAACTCGATGTCGAAGTTTGAACCAATCTGTTTCACTATGTGCCAGACAGTCTGTATGGTAATCATCATACCCATGATACTCTTCAGATGTTCGTCCTGATAGCTTATCTTCAAACTACCACCGTTCTGCTTAGCATAGGAAATGAACTCATCAATGAGACCATTCGATTTTGTCTGGAGAATTTCACCCAACTGATAGGTATGAATCTCCTTGAACTCATCACCAGCCAGTTTCAACAGCATAGCAGATGGTTTATAAGACAAGTCCATAGACTTAGCAGAAGCAATAGGATTATCCGTGCGAACAAAGAACATAGTGTCGTTGCCCCATTGCGCATTCAGTTGTGCATTTTCCTTATTGCTCATAAAGTAAAGGCTGCCATCTATGTAAGCAATAGGGTAGAGGCCTTTGCTTACCAAAGGATTCTTCATCTTCTTGACATCGCTACCTTTAGCCCATGCTTTTATCTCACGGCACATTGCCACAACAGGTTCCACTATTGCTGTCTGTTCCGATTCCATCAGACAGAAAGTCGTAGTCTGGCTCTTTATCACAAAACGATTCATGAACTGTGGTTGCCATCCGTTTTCTCTATCCTCATAATCCCATTCGGCATAGTCATTGTCAGCAAACAGAACCAGTTCTTGATGGGATGCTGCAAATGCCTTCTCCAAATCGTATAATGTGGTCTGTGATGGCGAAGTACCAGGGAATGCATCCTTGATGTTTTGAGGAACGGTATCACCGACTTCTTCCTCTTCTTCTATCCAAGCCAAAGCTGCATCTACATCAACGAACTTGGCATATCTGAGTGTAAACTTGTCGAGGAGCATATCCTTGGATTTCTTCTCACGAGCTTCCATTAGGAGTTTCTTCGTTGCCTTGATAACATCCTTCATTACCTGAATGTTAGCCATTTGGTTAGCATAGCCAGCTCCTCCTGGATTACAGTCGAAGATACAGAGATGACCGTTTGGCATGATGGCGAAGTCAACGGCTCCACGTTCTTTGCCCAGAATGTCCACCAAGGTCTGAGTGAAGGCTATACCCAATGTAAAGAGCAGGTTCTCCTCCTCATCACGGTTAGACATCCATTTGTTCTTTCCCTTATGGCGAATACGAATCTCGCTATAGTCGGTTTGTATTGTATCGCCAATAATCACATTGCGCTTCACCTTTGTTGTATCATGTGAGCAACCGCAAGCCTTGCGCATTTCCTTACCGGTGATTGCGAAATGGAATTTTGGCTTCTCAGGCTTTCCTTCCTTCTTTTCAGGCTTTATATTGTTAAACTCATACGGGAACTTCAATGGTTCATCCTTGTCTGCTACATCTTCTTCCAATACTGTACGTCCACATTTAGGACAGAAGCAATATCCATATCCCTTACCTTCGTTGTAATAGAGAATCTTGGCATTGCCTGAATCACTATTAGGGCGAACAGAGAAAAGATGAGGTTCCGTCACATTGTTTGCCCAGTCGTCAGCATCAATCAGCTGAGCACTAACTCGTGTATAGACATTACTGTCCATGATTCGGGTCTTGTCCTCATTCATATCTGGCATGAAACCAACTGGCTGAATCAGTTCCAGCCCATAGTTATCATTCACAGTCCATTTGATCTGATTACTGAGCGTAGAATCATTAATCACCGTCTTGTCACTGTTTCGATAGATGGTCTTGTATGTTTTGTGGTTGTCATCATACATGTTGGTGATTTCTATACCACGAACGATATATACTACACCATCCACAGCCACGCTGTTGCCTGGCGCATACTGGGCGATGGCATCACGCAATGAGTAGGATGGATTGGATGATGTCATAGGAGTAAAGAAGTCTTTCTTGCCATTGCTGTTCAAATCGAGCGTGAGTACGTTGACCGGCATATTGGCATTCGGAGTGAAACGACTGGTTGCCCAGAAGTTCAACAATCGCTTATACAACACCTCTATATACTGCATTTTCAGCTTGATGCGGAATTTGTCCGTGATAGGGCCACCTCCCGAGAATGCAGTCTTGTAGTCTATCAGTTTGTTGCGCAGTTCAGAGTAGCAACGCTCGTTGATTTCCTGCGCATTCTTGACCACCTGATTGATTTGATCATCATAAACCGTACCACTCAAAAGTTTCATCAGGTCCTCACGTACCTCTGGTTGAAGTTGCTTGGAACAGAGAATGTTGAATTTCTCATACATTGTTCCCTTTGGATCGCCAAGCAGGTCGTTAGGATCCGCATTACTTGAATTGTCCTTCACAAACTCAATCTTGCCGTTGATTACCTTCACTTCAAATGGGGTATAATAGTCTGCTACCTTTTGTGTCAGGCGTCCACCATTGGCACCTTCGGTAAAAACACCAAAAGCACGTACAAGGAATGAGTTTACATGACGCTGAATCACCTGAGGACTCTTCAAATCTACAGATGGCACTCTTACTGGTCGGCTGATAATCTTATCTATAGGATTACTCAATGTTCTGAGACCTATCACGTCTGAACCACAAAGGGTTATACAAGCACTACGAACCTTGTTGTTACGTCCACTTCGACCAGCACGCTGCTTGTAGTTGGCAGGCAGAGGAGGAACACTCGACAGCAATACCACCTCCAGGTTACCCAAGTCCACACCCATCTCCATAGTTGTAGAGCAGGCAAGGATATTGATGGTATGGTCCTTGAACTTCGTCTGTAAGCCACGAGCTACACTCTTATCTACCTGAGCGGTATGTTCCTGCTGTACAAAGAGATTTGGGAAGACATGAATATCCTCCAGACGGTCTGAGAATACACCATCTGTTCCCCAAATGTTATTGTTCCAAAGTAAGGCTCTATGCGTCTTAGCCCAGGATTCTATTGTCTTCTTGTCTCCTTCCTTTGCAGAACCCTTATAGTATGGGAAAGTCTCCCATTGTTCATGCAGATCCTCACGCAATTCCACAGGTGTTGTACCCTCCAGATATGGAGAGAAACGCTTGAAATTGTTTCCGATAGGGCGCAGGCAGACTGCATGGCGGTTACCGTCTGCTTTGGTATCGCAGAGATAAACGTCATCATAAAGTTTGAAGCAGAGGTCGTTCAGATTGAAACGAGGCGCATTGTCTTTTTCATTGACAAAGTGTCCCGAATCATCCAGTCGTTGCCCCACCTGTAATATCTTATACTCATCGCCAGTCAGAGTTTCCCAAAGAGAATCTATTACGGCAGAAATCTCATGGAAATGCTGACGCTGAGCATCATTCATGGTCAAGGTATTGTCATCTCGTGCAATCAGCGCACAGAGATAACGCACAATACGGGCAGTTGATACCTTGCCTTCTTCCAGTTTAGGTTTGTTAAATGGACGACGGCGAGGCTTCTCTGTAGCAAAACGTACCGTAGAGAAGATGTCTATCTTGTCATTTCCAGGAATGCGAAGATAGAAAGACTGGTTGCTTCGTACCGTATAGTCGAGATAAACCTGCATCAGGTTTCTCCAGTCCTCTTCTGTAATCTGGTTAGCTGGGTTGTCCAGCAAATCATTGAAGTCTTCTACAGCCTTTGGCAACTTGATCTTATCCAGTTGAGGATAGCATGTTTCAAACAGACCCAATGTTTCCGGAGATGCTGCTGATGCAGGACGATGTGCCAAATACATCACCATGATACTTTGGATATATTTGTCTATGATTTCATCAGATGGAAGTCCGTCTTCCACCTCATCGCTATCACCCGAACGCTTCACGAATACGGATGCAAACACAGGACAGTATGGATCATTTTTCAGAAGTTCTGCTATCTCTGACCAGGTCATATACTTGCACGACATCTCGTCCAGCTGCTTCTGAACCACTTTAGGATCAGGCGACTGGAGATTGGTGATAGCAGGAACATACTTTGCGGCATCCAGAGGATTAGCAACGATAGCTGCTGAGAGTTGTGCCAAGGCTGCCTCCTTTGTCAGTCCATTTGCCTTCCTGCGACACAGTTCATGGTATATGGTACTGTTGAACCACATACGTTCCTGTTCCAGATTCTGTTTCAATGTTGCCTTTGCTGCAGCCTGACGGCTATCCACAAAACTGATATATTGCTGACCGTCATGAAGTACGATGCCACCTGTCTTTGAATCGCCTTTGTCCAACTGGTCAAGGATGCTTGGAGCCATCATACGGGAGATGAAGTCGGCAGAGAGACGGAACTTCTGCAGGCGGTTGTCTTCCATATTACCGTTTGCATCACCTTCCACATCCTGATCTGTATTGTGGTTCTTGGTCTGTTTGGCATTGCAGTAAGGACAGCATCCCTGAATGTTTCCAACAACATGCCAACTTCCTGTTTCTTTTTCGTCGGCAGGAGTCAATGGTTGAAGTTTGCCTCCAGGAACCAAACGGAATTTCACGTTACCGTCTCCCTTCATGTTCTTTTCATTAGAGAGTCCGAAGATGGCATACTTATTTGTTGAGTTGTCATTACTTTCTGCCATGTCGAGGTCGAACATATCGCTATCATCAGTTGCGATGGCCTCATAAGTCCAATCCTCTGTATTGACAGAAGCGAGTGCTACATACTCGCCGCAATGCTTGCATCGGCTGAGTTCCAGCAGCGGAGCTTCCTCGATAGGAGTCAATGACAGAGCATCTTCACCTATCTTCTTTCCGATAGCGTTTTCTGTATATATCTTGAAAGAACCATCAGCAAACTCATTCAAGCGGACAAAAAGTCCGTTGTTAGGGACACGATAGAAGTAGTGTACCTTCAATTTGCATACAGGCATCTTAAGACCTTCTGCCTTGCAGCGGTCTTCTTCTCGCTGACACATCTCGTCGAGCCATTGCAGTTTCTGGCTGATAGATGCATTCTCTGGATATAGTTCATCCAGAGAGATATAGTCAGCCTTGAATATCTTTCTCCAACGCTCTTCGTCTTCACCCTTCGGAATTTCTGTTTCTCCGATACGCTTACCTCCAATAGCTTCCACCTGGTCAGCTCTTACGCCAGTGATACCGGCAATAAACTCTTTCAGTTCTCTTTCATCCTTCTCTTTGTCCTCACCATTTCCGAAGGTAGCAGATGATGTTGCAAAACGCACATTCTGTGCATCCACCTTGAAGGCGAGAAGCACTCGGCGAAGAAGCATCGCAAGTTCTGCTGCTCCAGCTCCTGTATAAGAGTGGGTCTCATCGATGGCAACCCAACGAAGACTATGCTTTCCTGCTACAATCAACTTTGCATCGGCTCCTCTCAATAAGATGTATTCCAGCATGGTTGGGTTGGTCAATACGATATGAGGAGGGTTGTTGCGAACAGCTTTACGTGTATAGACCATGTGAGGATATTTCGAGTTCTTCAGCTCGTAATGTCCTTGCCCGTCAGGATCCTCCTTTACCCATTCATATTTGCCTCCAGTCACATGCTCTATGCGATGGCGCATTTTCTCTGCATCATCCGACTTGTCAGTATTCTTTGGTTCCATTTCTGGCAGATCACCATTATATACAGTATAGGTCAGGCGAGTGCCGGTAGAAGATTCGGCAACCGTCAGAAGTTCTTCCAGACGTTCCTTCTGATCTTCCATCAAGGCGTTGAGAGGATAGAGAAAGAGAGCCTGTATCTCATTTGGCAGTGCGTTTTGTGAGAGGTCATAAATCAATGGCATCATAAAGCACTCCGTCTTACCAGAACCAGTACCCGTGGTCACGACTATCGACTTTGGCTTATCGTCTGCCGTTCTTTGTCTGAGCAATACATCCCAGCATTTATACTGATGCTCGTATGGAGAATATTTAAAGTTCCACAGTTTGCCCACCAAAGCCTTGGCTTCCTCAGCTTTCTCAGGCGCAACTGGGATATATGAGTTCATGCATTGAACTACAGGCACGGCATTCTCAGGCGCAAATAGATTGCCGATAAGAGTCTTCATCTGCTTGATGTACGAGCGTTGACTGTCGTTGTTCGACTCACCACACCACATCGCAACGAGGGCTCTTTCCACCGCTGTTCTATTGTTGTTATATAGTTCAGAGAAGTTCATAATCTTGTTATATTTCTTGTCTATATTTCGTTATCTATGTGTATATTAAACTCTTGCCAGTCAAATCCAGACTCTTCGGAAAAGCGGAGCAGTCCTTGTTTGTCTTCTGGCGTTAATGTGCCGTTTCTCTTTTCGAGTAAAGGCTCATATATTTCCGATACGACCTTGTCCCTTTCCATATTTCTCAATGGTTTCATCAGGAAGAAGTATGTGCCATAATGATTTGCCACTTCGAAACATTTCAGAAGGGATTCAGTAACTGATTCATCAATGTCCCCCCATGCCCATGGATCATTGTCGATATCCGTTCCCAGGTTGCATTGCAGATTTTCTGTCGTACTGATGTCTTGAAATATCACACCTGTACTCTTTGAGTCTGCATCTTCATCCGGATTGATAGGCTCAGGTTCAGTCTTCTCGTCATAGTTCCAGTATAGAGCTTGTTCATCTTTCCATGAACTGTGCTCCTGGTCATTGCCGAAACATACTACCAGACTTTCAGGAGTCATGGCATCGAGTAGCTTCCCTACATAGTGATTGTCATTTCGCCAGGCGTTTAAGGCAGCTTCACCTACCGATGGATTACCGGAGATATTGATGAAGTCCTGCGAATAAATACTACTCAGATTTCTGCATTCGTATGCCTGATAACCTTTCTCGCTGAAGTCATTCAGCTGAACCCTGTCTTTGAAGATGTAAGGAAGATTGAGCTTTTCCTCATCATTCAGATACTCGATAATCTTGCCATCAAGCATGACCTCTTTCAATAGGGTTGGTCGATAGACATCTACTTCATAGTAGCTTTCATCTTCTCCGTACCTGACAGGTAGTGTAGGGGAGAGAGGATTTCCATCCATCGGGATTTCATCTTGAAGTTCTGCCTCTGTTCCATCTACATTCTTGTATCTGATGAGCGTTGACTCGAAGTCTCGTTTAATAGGAGAAGCTTTATCCATTCTTGGCAGATAAACTACGGTAAACAATAACGGCTTTCCTTTTATTGTTACCCTTAATGTCACCTCACCATACGGAGGCTCATCCATCTTTGTCCATTCTGCATATCTGCCGTTCTCTTGCTTGAATTCTATCATTTCTGCCTCGGTTTCCTCCTCTGGCTGAGCATGGAGAATATCATCCTTTGTAGCAAAATGGCGAACGATCACATCTTCCCATCCAAATATCAGTGGCAGTTCATCTACCTCATATTCATCGCTGATGTCTGGGTCGTCTATATAGTAATGCTTCACCTTTCCGCCACCCACATATCTAATGGTGTCGGTATAAAGCCTTGTGGTTACCTGGTCATAGCCTATGCGGTTATACAGGTTAATTTCCTTGCCTTGCTCATCCAGGAAGCTGACGCAATCATAGATGTAAATCCAGTTCCATGTATCGGTTGTACCAAACTTCTGGTCACGGAATCGCTTGCGATATACTTCTTCGGAAAAGGTCTCATCCTTCAAGTTGCAGCGGTTTGAAAACAGCACTGCCGTTTCCTTCTGCGTGTTCTGGGTAGAAGACCATGCTTCCCCATAGTCTCCCTGTCGCCAGAGTTGGATGTATTCTGTTGTATTTTGTGTTTGAGCCAGATATTCATTACCATCGTCATCCTTCACCACGATTTCGATCTTATCAAATCGTGATGTAGGGATGTTTTTAATCTGTACTCCTTTTTCTACGCCAAAGGCAACGAAGTCGTTCACGCTGTGGTTCAGATAGGTGATGATAGGATTTTCCATGGTCGATGGTTCTATCACCTCATTGCCTCTTTTGAACCTTATATATATAAATAGGTGTAATTGCTTCTCAGGGTTTGGCACGCCCCAGAGATGCACACGATCATAACGAAGATACTGGTGCAAACCTCCACCAACCTCCTCTGGCTTCAGCCAAAGGTTGAGTCGGCGTGTCATAAAGGTATAGTCTGGCGAGAATATTACTTGCCATTCAAAACGGAATTTTACCTTTAATATCTTATCGTTGGCAGCCTTGATGGTTGCCACGAATCGATTCACGTCAGATGCAGCATCCTGCAGATCGTCTTCATGGAAGGGCATTTCACCATTCAGAATCTCCTTCATGTATTCATAAAGAGAATGCTGTCGCTTGATGCTCTCTCTGAAGGCTGCAGCTCTTGATGCTTCATCCAGATTTTCCAATGTATAGTTCTCGCCATGATAGATACGGCAAAGTCCCTTCAGGAACTTCATCTTGTCATGTCGGTTCAGTTCATGCTGTATGGCAAGACCACCAAGCACATAGATGGAGTAGAGCCATCGCTTCTGTCCGCTATCATCCTGATATAGATAGCGTTTCTTGCTGATGCCTGAGTTGGACCAGAGTGTTTCCAAATCCAGATTCTCTATCAGTGGGTTCCTGTTGCCACTTTGGTATTTGCGCTTATACCATTCTGCCATATAGACAATGGTTGATGTGGCATTTTCGGGTTTTGCCAACGCTGCTACTCCACAATCAGACATAATAGCGCTTAGGCAGACTTCAAGTTCATTGAAATCTGCCTCCGACAATCTCAGCTTCCAAACGTATGGATGCGTGATGTCCAGGGATGCTATTTTGTCTGCAAGCTTCTTGCTTAGTCTTGTTTCCATATTTTAATTTCTTTCTTCATGCCTCGGTATGCGTCACGCAAATCCCTTAACGGATGTTCCGAATCCTTGATATGATGAATCATACTGTGGCAGTTGCTGCATAGCGGTACCAGATTTTCCAGGAAGTCTTTGGGCACACCATCGGTCTCGTATGTGGAAATCATCTTTAGATGATGCACTTCCATGAAGTTGGCACCCAGTTCTTTGCCGTAGGTTCCCTCAAAATCCATTCCGCAGCATTGACATTGATAGCCATACTTGTCAAGGCACATCTGCCGGAGCTGAGGATTGCGCCTTATCACATCCATCTCTTTCAGAATATGCTTCCGTTCGCCTTCGGTTTCTTCCCGGAATGATGGAGTAGAAAGTACTGATGGTTCCGCATCAGATGACAAATCCTCTATGGCAATCTTTGTTTTGATGAGATTGTGGAATGCTTTTGATTCCAGGAACCCTGACCATGTTTTCAGATGTAAAGAATACCTGTTGTCAGCAGCATTGTCTTCTGTTCTCATCAGTCCGTCTATAGCCATATCATGGCGTACTCGGTCATAGAAGTTATGGTCGAGCTGCGTATAGATGCTTTCAAAGTTTGGCGACTCATGCTTTCGGATGAAGTCTGCCAATTCCGATTCTGTGAATCGGGCAAACTCTTCTGCATCAGGCCTGCGTTTCAGATATTCTTCCACGTATGCCTTGCGGATGGATGCTGGTGTTGGTATCTCTTGTTTCATTGCCCTCATTCTATTTTTCGGAAATCTCACTATTATTTACTACCCAATAACCATGTGCGCTACTTCCTACACGATGGATTAGTTCCTTTTTCTTTAAACATTTTACTATTTTGTAGATAGTAGTTACACCTAATGATAAGCTTTTTCCAATTTGCTCATATGTAATTTGGGTGTTTTGTTTAATGAGGGATAATACTTCTTTTTCAGAGTTTGTAAGAGTTTCAGTTTGATTCTTTACCTCACTCTTTACCTCACTCTTTACCTCACTCTTTACCTCACTCTTTACCTCACATCCGTTTTCAGGAGTGATTTCTTTGTTTATAGTATATGTGGTCCAGCGGTTTTTGCTTTCTTGGTTAAGCAGGTTTTTATCAACCATATTATGTAATAACTTGCCTATTTCCAGAGAGTTCATTCCAAGCATTTGCTGCAGTTCCATATTACTTACGCTATCACCATTCCAAACGTATGCCATTACTTGTTGCTCATTGGCAGTAAAGCTATTGTATGTTTCTTCGCCATAATAAGCTTTCATTTCTGCTAAAGTTGATGCTGGAAGAAGACTTACCATAGGCAGAGTGAGATCTACCTGACGCAATTCTGTTCGATCTATCAAGATCGGTTTGCGCCAGTTTTGTTCCTTCCATGTCTTTAATATTGTTGGATAGCCACTACCAATGTTTTCACCATAGCCAATCATACGCAGCATATTTTGTATTCGTGGATTTCTTGCTTTAGAATTACCACCATGCATGATGTCCTCCATTGGCAGTTTAAGCGAGCCTGGATTTGAGAAGAGAAATTCTTTCTCGTACTTCTCTATTTTCAGTACACCTGTGATGAGTAGATCAGCGTGGATAATCATATTGGTCAGAGCTTCACGAACGGCTTTGTGTATAGGGGTGTCATCGATACGTTCCATACCTTCGAGTTTGAATGGGCGTTTCAAATCTTGCGTGAGTTTGGCAATAACTCGCATAAAGAAGTTAAAAAGGTTGTTTTCCCATGTTCCATCATATGTCAATCGGTCGCTCCAACGGCTATCTGCTTCTAAGTTGGTCTTGTCTATATAGTCCATACGTATGTTGTCGAAGCGGTCACGCACAGGAAGTCCTTTGCCGAACATCATGAGTCCGGCTACGGTTAATCCCTCGCGATGCGTGTTTCTATCAAAAACATATCCTCCCATATTTCTCAGAAACTCTTTGTCGTCAAGTTGATTGAAAGCATGATCCACATTTCTCACTTCAAAACGATTACGGTATGCGTGTAGGGTAGGCATGTCTATGTCGTTTAAATCATAATTTTCTACCAATGTACCATCGTTGCCATTTTCATTTGCATCACGCAACATTGATTTTACTTCTTCATCTGTGCAATGATAGTCTCCTTCAAAGTTGCGCTTATACGAACCTCCTATCAGGTTCTTATTGATGTAGATAGGGCGCATGGTATAGTTTGCCATAGGTACGTGTATGGCTATAATGTTTTTGCCATTATAGTCAATACATTCCACATTGTCCTCCATGAGAATATTACGACTTACCTTATCACTATTAATAGTGTCCCAAAATGATTTCAGGATTTTGTCGGTATCGTTAACTCCTGTGACTTCAAAACGTCCTTGCTCAATTGTACGATTTCGGCGTTCCTTGATACCAAGTACAATTGTTCCGCCAATAGTGTTGGCAAAGGAAGAATAGGTTTCCCATACCGACTTTGGAAGCTCGTTTGTGGCTTCCTTATATTCTATGTTTATGCGCTCACCATAGAGCATCATATCGTTTATATCGTTTGATGTCATATTGTCTTTATTTTAAGTTATGGTTTAACTCTTTTTCCTTTTAAAATTACATTCAGTACCACTTTTAGTACCGCTTAACTGGTACTGGAGTTTATCTTAGGTGGTACTGGAGTATCAAGTAACTGACACCATAGTAACACTTATGTGGTACTGAGAAGGTACTTTGAAGGCATGAATCAGGCACTCCAATTGATGTGCTCCTCGTATTTGTCGAAGTCAATTTTGGAGTCAGCTCCTACCTTTTCAAGCATCAGTCTTATCACCTCTTGCTCTTCTGGTGGAAGAAGAATGTCACCACGCCTGCGCTTGAAATATTGGTTACGTCCGAAGTGGAGTATGAGTGTAGTCATGAACTGGTCATACTGCTGTGGGTACATCCGCTTTTGGAAGTTGGTGAATCCTCTGGCGAATATCACCGGTTTCTTATTCCGATAGTATGTACATGCCTCGTCCTTGCTGCATCTGGTGGGATTAATCAGACGCAGATACTCTGCATTCTGCTCCAGCATCATGGAGTAGGCTACCTGATGTAAGCAGGTAGCTGCCATAGGGCAGCTACTATGCTCACATACAGGATAGTTTATCGGTAAAGAAGTATATTCTTTCTTTGGCATAATCTACTTTGTTTTGATACCTTTATTCTTGAAGAATCACTCGAGAAGGAATTAGTCCATCGGCTTAATCATCTTCTCGATAAAGGCAATTTCATCGTCGGAGAGATTGTACTTAGTATAGAGCTGGCGGTCGATGTCTGGAATGCTTTGGCTCCAGTCGATGTCGCTGTTGTTTTTATAATTTTGAATAGGTACGAATTTAAATTTATCCCTAACGATGTTTTGAGTAATTAGAATAGAAGCTAGTAGAAATCTTGTAAAACAGGTACGAATGTACTTTTTTAGATTCTGTGCTTCTTCCTCATTATCGAATATATCCAATAGAAGATATGATTCTGTACATATAGTATAAGGTGGTAAGACTTCAAGTCTTGAAACGATTCTTTTGCGTCCATTTGCATCTGTTTGTCCTGCATGTTCAGCTGAAGCTTTTGACATGATAACTTTCCACTTGTCTACTATTTCTTTGTTTTGTGGCACATCCTTCTCTTCCATGTAGGTGATTCCATCGCTGCCGAAAAGTGAAATATTTCGACCCGGCTTCGCCGGGAAACCGCGCTGGAAGCTTCTTATCCCAAACGGTTTACTCACGTAAACCGTTTGGGATAAGAAGCCTGTAAAGGTTTGAGACTTAACCTTATTGATAATATCAAGAACCTTTTGGTTTCTTATAAATGTATCATGTTCGTTAAGATATCTAGTACTTTCATTACGGAAACTACCAAGAATGCTTGTTACTACACATTTGTTATCTGATCCTTTGTTCCATAAGAAATAACAAACCCCACCTGCAATATCTACAGTAGGGAAACAATCTCTTGAATCCTCGTAGTCAAATAACTTTATGAGTTGTTTATCATTAAGCATATTTGCCCTAAACTCATCAAGCCCTTTACCTCCTGTATACCATTTTGCTGGTATAATCATAGACACATTATTAGGGTTAAGTAATTTGGCCAAATCTACAAATTTATTATAAATAGGAGTAGCACTACTTCCTGTTCCACCACCATCCATAATCTGATACGGCGGATTTCCCACTACAGCATTAAATTTCATTTCTTGCTTACTTGAATTGCCCTTCCAGAAACCAACTGACTTCAGTTCTTTTACGAGTCCTTCCTGGTCTTTAGAAGCACGTTCGATTAATTGTACGTTTTTGATATTCGCTTTTTGATCAACTTGACGGAAGCCAAAGAGGGTGCGGTGAGTAATTCCCTTAGCCATAGGAGTATTGCAGATAACATACATATTGTTCTCCACTATATCATCCCAAACCACTTGTTCTTCCTGCACACTGACCGTCTCCTTTTCGATGCATTCCGCCTTGATATATTCTTCCAAGCGGCGACGGAAGAGAGAGTAGGTTACGTAAAGAGGGTAGAGACCTGTCTTTGAATTGATCTCCAATATCTTTGTCTGAACCTCTCCTGCAAGGTCAACATTATCAAAGAGTTGGCGAGTGACATCGCCCTGGTCAACATAACGAGGAGTGCTGAGCATTCCAGTCTTTTCGTCAAAACTTTCGTCGTACCAGCACCAACCACCAATCGTGTCACTCATGTGCATATTCACTACACGCCAAGGAGTAAGCACAGTCTCTTTATCTGGATTGCGGAAATAAGAGAAAATCTCCGTAATCTGACGGATGCGCTCATCTATATGCATAAAGTCAGCCTCACGAGTAAGGGCACGATATTTCTTACCCGCTTCCTCGAAACGGGTAGCATTGAAGCACTTACGAATCTTGTTGAAATCTTCCTTTGAGATTCCTTTTGGCATAAACTCTGTCCATGACTCATCCTTAATTTTTCGGGTGAAGTTGTCAACTGTCAGTTCATCCTTAGGGTCGCCGGCATCAGCACCACCATACATCAGCAAAGGAATACGGAGCGCAATACCACGGATATTAGTCATACGCTTCTTAAACTCCTCACGTTCTTCCTTCGCCTTCTCACGTCGGGCAATACGCTCAGCTTCAGCCTTCAGCCAATCCTCACGCTCTCCATCAGACATGGCTTCCCATTTAGCTTTGAACTCCACGTCCTTCTTTAGCTTTTCTTCAGCTTTCTTCTTGGCTTCAGCTTTCTTTTGGCGAATCTTTTCCTCCCAGTCCGCACGCTGTTCATCAGTCATGTGGCTCAGATCAACGGTATCTTTCGCATCCTTGCGCTTCTCATCAGGAGCCTTGCCACCATTCTCACCAATATGATTGATGATTTCCGGATTCACTTTGTTCAACTCATCCTGGTTGTAGAGGCATGGATCGTCAAAGCCCTTGCGTACCAGTCGGTCGATAAACACATTCTCTAACTGCTTGTAGATGTCGTTGACATCCATAGGACTCATCTTGCCTCCATCCATAGAAAGAACAGGACAAAGCTCGATAAATTCACGAACAGTCTCCTTGTCGCGCATTTCCTGCGTCTTCTCTTCATCGCCTTCCTGCTTTTTCTTCTCCTTGGCTGTTGCCATAGAAGAGAATTTGGCTGTTTCTGCCACAATCTTCAAGGTGCGGTCGGGCGCAAAGTCGAATACATAACATTCTTTCTTTATCTTACCTTCATGAGTCTTGTAGGGAGACTGCACACGGAAGATTGTCTGCATGTAAGTGGCAGCACGGTCGCCACCTTTCAGATAGAACACGGCAGTCCAAGGCGCAACAGTAACGCCTGTAGTCAGGCGACCACAGGATATGGTAATGGTAGAAGTCTTCTCTGGATTGTCGCCAATCGCTTTAAGTACCTTGTCGAGTGCATTCTCGTTCTGCTCATCAGTTTCATTTCTACCTGCAACATTCACTACATTGAAGTGACGGAAAATCTTGTGTTCTTTCAGAAGTTGCTCCAAAGCAGCCGCTTCATTGACATGAGAAACTACCCAAAGAGTATGGCGGAACATCTGGCGATATTCATTGGTAGAGAATGGAAAATTATTCTCAGCATCTTTCTTGCAGAGTAAATCCAAGAACTCTGATACATCCTGCTCATGCACAAAACGACCTTTAGCACCTTCTGGCATAGATGCTTTGTCGGCTTTAGGATTACCAGTCCATGTACGGAAGAACTCAGGGAACGCGAATACGCCAGTCTGGTCCAGAATATTATCTATATTCTTGGTAATGTCGTAGGTGAAGATATTCATCTTCGGCAGTTCGGCGTATGGATTCTTCTCGTTGGGATGCTCCAAGTCCCAGTTATGTTTGGCTGTTTGCTCGGCAATATAGTCCCAGGTGTAGATTTCATCCTTTTTGAAATCCTCATAGAGATTGAAAGGAGTACCAGATAGATAGAGCATCTTGGTCCTCTCTTTCTTCAAGAAGTCCTGGATGACACCTTTACCCAATGAGGTAAGTGTGCCCTCGTGAGCCTCGTCGATAATAATCAGATCCCAGTCGGTTTTCAGAATGTCAGCTTTCAGCTTCTCGTTCGCTGCCGAAGTTGTGTTGCCAGCACCTGTGTTTTTTGCCTGGGTCTTGCTGTTTACAAGTTCAGAGAGGCGGATATATTGCATGGAGACAAAGAAGGCATAATGATTGCCTGGAGTCTCGACAAACTTTTCTAAATCATAGTAGTTACCTGCAGTCTCACTCTCATCATCCGAACGCATGCCGAAACCATAGGTTTTATGAATATCGCTGTTGCCTTTCACCTTAGGTTCAGAACTTTTGCGGCCAACAACCTGTTTGAAGGCTTGGAGCCAACTTTCTCCTACAACAGGGCGGTGGGTGATGATAAGGGTGCGCTTCACATCCAGTTCGCGCATAAGCTGCATGGCACAGATGGTCTTGCCGAAACGCATCTTGGCATTCCAGAGGAACTGGCGATATTCAGGAAGAACTTCATACTGGTATTCACCGCGTCTTCCACTTCTTTTACAGAAACGCTCCTTCGCTTGGTCGATTGCGTCCCTTTGCTCAGAACGAAGAGTAATAAAGTCGTCGGCAAACAGGTCATCCTGCATGCTGGTCTTTATTTCTTCAAGGGTTGAGTACGTTGCCATAATTATGTTATTTATTATTATTCTTGTTTACTAACGACTCGAAGGTCTGTTTGATAGCCGACTTGTCGTGAAAGTCTATATTTCTCAGCGTTGCCTTCTGAAGGTTGATGCCTTTGAGGAAGTCTTTGATAAGACAGAACCGCTCAAAGGGTGGATATTCTTTGTGGATTAATCTATCTCTCTCAGCATCCAATTTTTTCACGGCTTCTGGAGTTCTGAATATTCCCAAATCAGACTTTTTCTTTTCAAAGTCTTGAATGATCCGTTTTTTCTCTTCTGAAGACAACTTCTTAGGCGTATGCCCTGGAAGTCCGTATGTCAATCCATCCATCTGCCACACGTTCCAGGAGATAATGTAAGCAGCACCCGGCATCATGCGCATCTTGTTCTGGTTGAACTTCTTTTCGCCAAACTGAGCGATATAATGCTCTTCGAATGTAAAGAAAAGAGCTTCTCTGGCAAGTAGGAGGTTATCGCCTTGCCACTCAAATCCGAATGTTGCACGGAGAGCGATCTTGGCCCAAAGAATCCATTCCTTGGAATCCTTCGTATTCTCGGAAACGATTCGGAGTTTACGGTCGAGCATTCCTATGCGATATTTCACATTCTCGTTATATTCACCGGTAACGGCATCATATCTATTACAGAGGTATGGAGCTTCACCACAGGTAATTTCCAAACGGGTATCTGCCACGTAGTCTTTCCAGGTCTTACCTTCAGGAAACTCAATTTTCTCCTCATTGTTAATCCACTTCTGAGGGTTCTTAGGGTCGGGCGAATTGAAGAGTCTTTCTTTTCTGCCGAACCATTCTTCATCTATGAGATTGTTCTGTGCATTGCAAATCCATGCAGGAGTAAACACCTCTGCCTTATCCTTGGCACGTTGCGTCTGTTCTTCTTTCGACTTCACGGCACGTGGTCGGATAATCTCCTGGTAATTGTCTTTCTCTTCAGGATACTTTTTGACCAACACATTGTATTGCTCCTTCGTAATCACCTTGCCTTCTTTTGAGGCATAGGATGTGATCTTGTCGAGCGTGATAGGTGCAAAGAAAGTAAAATCCTCTCCGTAGTCAGCATACGAATCCGTAGCCCAGTAGATATTCTGCTGGGTGGTATGATCTTTCAGAAGATTCATACAAACCTTCTCTCCGTAGCTGTGGAGGAGTTGGTTCTCACTTATGTCTGCGTCATTTATCATTGTTTATAATTTAATTGCAAAATTATCATTCTATGTTGCAGTCTTTCTGCACTGTTGAATATTTTTTCAATAAATTCTCAATTTTCTCAGCAATTTGCCGTCTCAACCACTCTGGTTTGAGTACTTCAACCTGATTTCCGTATGAAAAGATGCGTGCTTCAAGTTCCTTGTTGGGACGAACCGTGAGTTTAATAATGCGCTGTTCTTCGTCTTCAACCTCCTGTGAAGGATGTATTGGCTTGTTCACCACATAAGGGAAACGAGCTTCGTCAAACTTCAACAGTACTTCCTCTGCAACTGGATGGTCTTCGGGTAATGTTACTCCAACGATGTCCTTGAAATACTCATTGAAGTCTATCTCCTTATTGGGAATAAACGGCACATTGGCACGTGAGAACTTCACGATACGGTCGAGTGCTTTATTTGTTATGTAATTGCCATGACTACCTTCCTGCAATCCGATGAGGAACCAGCGGTTATTGAATTGCTTGATATGGTAAGGATGGAGGATGGCAGTTCTTTCATTGCCAGCGAAAGTGCGATAGAGCAAGTTCAAAGGCTGATGATTCAATGCGGATTCTATCAGTTCACCCAAGAACTCTGTTCCCTTCAGCAGATCATTGTGGTCAAATGACACGATATTCTCTGTATTGGGCTTGACACCAAAACGGAATTCGAGATTTGAGATGACATCTTCCAACCATGCATTACTCGACACACCACGAAAACGACTTAGTATGTCAATAGTGGAGCGAAGAGACTTTATTTCTTCGGCTGTCAACTCATTATTAAAGATGGAGAAGCTTGGGTCTGAATAACGGTAGTAACTTTTCCTTCCATCGAAGGGATATGTTTCGATAGGGGCATTGTAGGTGACTCTATCTCTCATATACTTGATGTCTTCACGTATCTGACGGATGCTGACCTGCGAGCCATAGAGATCCATGAGGGACTCATTGACCGTGTCAAGGAGGTCCTCAATACTATATGTTCTATGAAAGTCGCTAAAGCATCTGTCCAGTATCCGGTAGCGCAGTTGCGCATTCTTGTTTGTTGGCATAGAGTCTTTTCTTAATTAGCTTATTTATCTGTTTTTATAGTAACGACATCGTCCAGTCTGACAAGGTCGTTCATGTCGCATTTGAGACAGCGAGCTATCTCAATCAAATTCTCTAAAGTTGGTTGTGATGTATTGGTGACCCACTTTGATATTGTAGCAGGATCCTTACCGAGCATCTCAGCCAGTTGCTTGTTGGTTAGCATGCGTTCTGCAAGCATCACCTTAATCCGATTTAGAGGTTGTTTCTCCATATTTCTTGTTTTTATATATTATCAATATGCAAAAATAAGGTTTTTTCTTCGAAAAACAGACATTTTTCATAAAAATAACACTCCTAAAGCAAATAAATTGATGTTTTCGTCATGTTATTCGAAAAAATATTGTATTTTTGCATTTGAAGGGCGTCTTTTTTCTGAGAGTGCAGATAGATTGCATAATGGCTTTCTACTTTTGCATCCAGATTGTAACAGTTAGACCTTTAGGTCGTGGTATAAACAAAATTATAAGAACGATGGAAAAGACGAACATCTACACAGATGAAGAGCGTTATTGGATGACAGGAGGCAGAACAGGAACATTGCCTACACGTATCATCCCATCTGTGATTTACAGCTTGGCACCGAACGAGATTTTTGTGTTTGGAAGCAATGCTCTGGGTATGCACCATGCTGGTGCTGCTCGTGTGGCCTACAATGAGTTTGGTGCAGAATGGGGGAATGGTGAAGGATTGCAAGGTCAGTCGTACTCGATTCCCACGATGGAGGGTGAGCATAATACAAAGCTTGCCATCATGAGATTTACGCAATATGCCAGGGAGCATCCTGAACTAAAGTTTCTGGTAACTCCTGTTGGCTGCGGTATCGCTGGATATACTCCAGAAGAGATTGCTCCTATGTTTAAGGATGCAGCTTATTTGGAGAATGTGTATTTACCCATCAGCTTCTGGAAGGTGCTGGTGAAATAATATGATGTTATTATCATATAAGTTCAATTTTTAAAATCGAGGATTATATTTTTGTTGCATTATGTTAAGTTTGGATGGAACAATGGAACTTGTGGTTATCATATATGGAATAGCTTGGCTTTTATCGCTATTAACACTTCTATATATTCATTTCACGGAGAAAGATAAATTATTTCGCCGCGATAACTGGAAACTCAGTCTTTTTGTAATTACTTTTGCCCCAATCATATTTTTGGTGATGCTTTTGTGCATTCTCATTTCCTGTATTTGGGATAAAAAGAAAGATGGTGATGTAAAAAAAGAAAAAGAAATAGAAGAAATCAAGAAAAAGCAGGCTGTTGAAAATTTCAAGAAATGTCATGGTTTTTTGGTGGATTCTGCTGTAATCGAACAAATTGGTAGAAAATTGCTAAATATAAATCTTGACACATTCAGAATGCCTGAAGAATTGCAAATGAAGGTTATTGGTAAAAGAATCCCTACAGTCGAAGAGAAAATATTATATGTGTTAGACAAGATACAATTATTGGAAGACTATGGTCTGCAGCTTGAGTATGAAGAAAGAGGAATTGGTGGACGTACTTACATCTATGTCAAGGAACCAAATGGGAACTTAAGCAAAAATTTTTTGGATTTCGTGATTGTTGATGACTCACCATTGGGTGCTTTACAGGTTTATTTTTTAAGTAAATTGTGGCACTATCTTCCAATGTATTGGCATGGTTATTATGATCGGAGGTTCAGTGTTTTCTCCAAAGATGATCTTTTAAAGATTAAAGTTAGGTCAAGAAAAACACGAGGTGAGCGTCCTCTAAAGCCTTCTGATATTTATGAAGAAGGAAATGACCTTCCCGAGGAAGCCTTGGCATGTGATGTAACTCCTAAAGTAACACGATATGAGGATAAGTATTATGTCAGTTGCTGTTACTGGTCTGAGTTTGGTGGTCTGATCCGGGAACTTGTTGAAATCAAGATTGAAAACAACAAGGTTACAGAATTTCTGGATGCAAATCGAGAAGTCCTTTATAGATACCATTGTGGTATTATGTATCAATTGGTTTGACATAAGTCGAAATGATTATCCATTTAAGAGACAAGGAATCATTCATAGGCATACTTTGAAATTATGGGAGGTTTTAAACAGGAGCTATCCCTGAAGGTATCAGTATTGATAATGTCTTTGTGGAATTAAACGTTGATTACAATGAAGAAGTGTAAATTTGATATAGAAGCGTTTTTTGGAATACCTTTTGATTATGAAAATTGGTATGAAAGTATGATAGTGGAATTAACTGATGAACAGTTTGACCGTTATTGTGAAGCTTTGCGTCGATGGAAGGCAACTGATGAGTGGAAAAACTGGAACGACGAAAATGGTCATGACTACTTCATAAAGAGGGATTTACCTGATATTTGGCAGTTACTTCAGGAGCAGTTAGCTAAAGTAGCACCAGTTATTTGGGATGAACGTATTATTGGTTACTTAGATCAGATTAACGTTTATACAGCAGATGAAATATATGAAAGTATCAGGGATATTTGATGCTTTTTCTATTTCTAATTGAGAAATTTATATGGAATTTTTAAAGAAAGTAATAAAAATATGAGTAAGTTTAAAATACATGTTCAGCATATATCATATGGTTGGTGTGGCTTGGAATTGGTAATAGGTGACAAGCTTATCAAATGCAATGCTGGATACAGTGGACCTAATCCGTTGGCCTCTTTGATTGAAATTTGCTTGGATTTTTTAACTTCCCCAAAAGAAGGTTATGAAAACAAGGGTTACATCGAAGAGACAAGAACTATTTGGCAAGAAGAGCCTGGTGATATTATCCTGGATTTAAAACTATCCAAAAACAATAAGGTCTTGATGGATATAATAAAGCGAGACGATGATGAGAATGTTCTCGAAGAATGGCATGAAATTGTTTCTTTTGAAGATTTCAAAGTTGCTATAGTCTCGGAGGGTTTTCGTGTATTAAATGCTTTTGGACTTTTGGGTTACTATGCTGCATGGGCAAATCATGCAGATTTTCCTTTGGCCGCACTGCTTCGTCTTACAGGTAAATTTAAGCTGGATTGGCATGGAGACTATTGCTCAACGGATTTGTCAAAGGAAATTGAATGTCTCTCCAGTTATATCGAGAACATTCAAATCAAGGAAGAGACCCATTTCGATGAGTGCAAGATATACTACGAATCATGGCAACTACAATGTTGTGGCGATCCATTTGCGGTAAATGATAAGGTGGATTGGACATGTATTATGCCTACGGAGTATAAAAATGCTCATGGTATAATTCTTGATTTTTCGGAAAAAGAATGACTAAAAAAGCAAAAAATAGCAGATTTGGGCTTTTGTTTTGAGTTTCAAGTGGTTGTGGCAGTTGTTGGCTTTAAGTGACGTTCGTGAGGAAATGCGAAAATAGCAGATTTGAGAAGTAGAAACGCTTTCAAGTCATTACCTCAAAGAAACGCTCTAATAAGCATTTTTAACGGCTTCGGTTTTTACTTCTCAATTCTGCACAGGTTGTGAATTTGCCATGCAACTCTCATGATTTAATTTTGCACAGAACAAAAAGCAAGGAATTATGAGAAGTACATTCAAGACAGTCTTCTATGTAAACGGAAGCAAGGAGAGAAACGGAATTGTCCCTATCATGGGACGTGTGACAATCAACGGAACTATCGCACAGTTCAGTTGCAAGCTGAGCGTGACCAAGGCGATATGGGATGCCAAGGGCAACAGAGCCAAAGGCAGAAGCAAGGAAGCCAATGAGGTGAACTTTGCGCTTGATAACATCAAGGCTCAAATCGCTAAGCATTACCAACGGCTTTCCGACCGTGAGGCGTTCGTTACCGCTGAAATGGTGAGAAACGCATATCAAGGCATAGGTACGGAGTATGAGACATTACTCAGAGCTTTTGACAAGGAGAACGCAGCCTTTGCCCAACGCGTGGGAAAAGACCGAGCTGTCCGAACCTACCGCAAGTATCTGACGGTAAGAAAGTACGTTGCCGAGTTCATCAAATTTCAGTACAAGCGCAGCGATATGTCCATGAATGAGCTTACCGAGGAGTTCATCCGTGATTTTTGTCTGTATTTGAAGAATGTCATTGGACTCACGCAATCTACCATTTGGATATACTCCATACCATTGAAGCATATCGTCACGGCAGCACACTACAACGGCAAGATACAGAGAAATCCGTTTGCCATGTACCACGTTGACCCAGACCACAAGGAGCGTGAGTTCTTGACAGAGGAAGAATTGGACATATTTGCAGGAATAGAGTTGGAAAATCCCAACTTTGCTTTTGCGAGAGACTTGTTTATGTTTGGTTGTTGGACAGGTATCTCTTTCGTTGACATCAAGAATCTTACAGAGGACAATGTTGCCATTATAAGTGGGTCTCCATGGATAGTTTCTCAGCGTCAAAAGACAGGCGTACCATTCAAAATTAAACTGATAGATGCAGCCATACAGATAATTGAACGTTACAAGCCATTGAGAAAAGATATGCACTTGTTTAATATTGGCTCACTTGACATGGTAAACAAGCGTATAAAGAAAGTGGCAAAAATGTGTGGCATCAAGAAGCGAATTTCATTTCATGTAAGCCGGCATTCGTTCGCAGTTTTGGCTTTAAACTACGGTATGCCGATAGAGAGTGTAAGCAAGATACTGGGACATACGGACATCGCCACAACACAAATTTACGCAAAGGTGACAAGTACTAAATTGGAGCATGACATATCAGCTTTTGAAAGTCGAATCAAGGGGCATATGCCGACAATGGGGGGAATGGCATGAAAAGGACTGTAATCACCGTGGACGGAAATGGAATGTTATCCATTCCGTCCAACTTGCAAGACTTGTGGATGAATGAGGGTGAATTGGTTGATATGCTTCATGTCACCGCCATGAAACTCCATGCTGTGATAAGGTCAATATACAAGGATGGTTTATTGACGGTGTCGGAAGTCCAACAGAAACAGGAAACTTCCAATGGCATTTGGCAAACGTTGTATGGCTTTCCGATGATTGTTGCCCTTTGCTTCCGTATAAACTCATACGGGGCAGCTCGGTTTCGTGCCACCATCTTCAAGAGATTGTACGGGGCAAAAGAGAAACGTAGTGTCATTATCCTACAACTCAATAGAAGAACAACCGCCTTTAGTTGAATGTCCTCTTGCTTGTTTGTTGGCTTGGCGCTGTCGTACTGTCGTGAATAAGTACTGAAGCATAAGCATGACATTCTTACTTGTAGGGGGATGAGTTCTGTTCATAAAAATGACGGACAAAACACCCCTTATTTTTGTTGAATTGTTGAATATGATGAAAGAAGTATTGAACATCAGGCATTTACGGCTCAACATATTCTCAACAAATCTCTCAACAAAAGAAAGATAATGTTGAAAAGAGAAAACCATGAACACCATTCCTTTCTTTCTTTTTTGCCCAGTAATTTGTTGTGTAGAGCTATTTGTTGAGAGTTTGTTGAGGGTAAAAGTGGTTGGTTCTCATAAAGATAACACCTATCTTCAACAATTCAACGTTTTACATGCCCTCACTTGGTACGCTGTAAAATGTGCTTGTGGATTAATTGGCAACCGCTCTATTCTCCGAAATGGTTGCAGCAACGTTCCTTGGAGGCTTTGCGCCTCCAGCCACTTGGGCGAACCTCCGCAGTGTTTTAGCATGGCATTAGATTTATGCAGACTATACCGAGGACACACAGCACACATAACACACTCGGCATAGTTCACAAAGGAAATCAACAACACACAACTGAAACACTTGGCAAGTTTCACACTGAAAATATCACCTTTTCCTTTGCAAACTCCATGTACAAAGTAGCTTGTGTCTGTGACCTTGTTCTTTCAATGTGGCAGCTTTGATGTTTGGCGCAAATTGAGAGAATTAAGGTCTGCAACCTTGGGCATGGAAAGCCGAAAGGCAAATATCTCGTCTTTTGTTCTTAGAGGAGGGAGCGAGGTTATGTTTCGGGAACCCCAAAACTCCTCGCTCCACCATGAGGGTGGAGAATTTTTGCTCCCGATGGTCGCAGAAAATGAGTATACCAACTGCAATTACTGCCATTATATGCTAAACTTTGTTATATATCTATATAATTGTGTTAATAATATTTTTTTCTTTGGCAGTTAAAGAAAAGCATCCTATCTTTATAAGCAAAACAATTAATTTAAATTGAAACAAAATTAAATAGTCATGCGTATGAAAAAGTTGATTTTTATGTTTCTTGCTATTCTTCTTTGTGGAATAGTTCAAGCTCAGACTTCTGAGATTATTTTAAACAACGGAAAAGTTGTGAAAGGAAAAATTCAAAGTTTGTCTTTTAATGTAGATAATACTCACGAAGTTAGAATAAAGAATGAAGTGAGTGGTGAGAAGTTCGACTATACTTCTGCTGATGTAAAAGAAATAAAATTCTATGATAAAAAGGCAAAAGAAGTAACAAATTGGATTCCTCTGTATGCCCAGATGGGATTGGGAATGTCTTATAAGAAAGCCCCCAAGCTCTACAAAAATCCCGTATTTCTCCATCCTGTTTATAAGGGGAAAAACATTTCAGCGTATGTTCACTACATAAGTACAAATACTCATGTGAAATCGGGCAGTATTTACGGATTTGGCATTATGTTTTATTACAAATCCAAGGACGAGGACTTTGCGAGAAGCTATTATTTGATGGATAATAGTATTGCAGGAATTGGTCAAAAGACTGTGTTAAAAATGTATTTTAAAGGTTATCCTCAGATAAAGGAAATACTCAAAGGTCTAAGTATGAAAGAGATTCGTAAAGACCCTACTATATTAGTCAGAAAACTTGATGAAGTTTTGGAATAACTTCCTTGATTATGATTTATGACAAAGTTTTTGTAATCAAATTTTTGTAGTGTTAAAAATATCTATCGAAACATTAAATAAACGTACATATGAAAAAGTTACTTTTTATCATCTTTTTAATGGTGTTCTCGTTTGCGATAACGGCAAACGCCAAGAAACCCAAAGTCGTATGGCCTAAGGCAGTGCTGACTCTTAAAGACGGTACTGTGCTCAACGGCTATTTGCAGAACGACATCCACTTCATGAAAAAAAACATCTATTTCAGTGAAACACAAAATGGTAAGGATGTAAAATACAAAATCGTGGACATTAAATCCCTTGAGGTGGATAATGCTCTCCAGGATGGCAAGAAACGCACTTTCATCCTTATAGATGACGACCCTAAATTTCCATTTTTGGCAACTGAAGTTTTCAAGGGAAAACATGTCACTGGCTATATGGAACCATTTGCTTTTGACAATTCCACCCACAGCAGGTCGTTTACTGGTATATGGACAAATATTACCGTTTATTTAGACTGTAGGGCATATCACTATATGGTTGATAGCGGCAAGCATGTTTACTATTGGATGTTATTTGAGGATAAAAAAATTAATTCCAAAAGAGAAAAATACTCTCAAAAGAAACTGTTGAAAAAGATAAAGGATAAATTCAAGGACTATCCTGCCGTCGCTGAAGAAGTGGAAAAGAGAGGACTCACTGCTGAGCAAATCCACGAGGACCCTACCATTCTTCTTGAAATCCTTGACAAGAGTCTGCAATAATCTTTTGTTTTTTCCCCCATACAAATGCTTCCGTACTTTCGCAGTATGGAAGCATTTTTCAATTTATCCCTACCCACAGATTGGCGGTTCATTCTCTGTAGATCTCAGATGTTCTTGTTACTACTCAGCCCCTAAAAATGAATTTCAAGTACTCATTTGACATAATAGCCTATTTTGTAGCATAAATATAGCCAAAATCATCAATATTTTGCGGATTTGACACATCCAAGGGGTGTTGAGTAGTTACGTATATGGCAGCAACTGAAAATAAAATCTAAAAAATGGATATGATTTTCATCAATCCACATAAATGTTGTACCTTTGTCACCGAAAAGAGTTGTTTGACAAGTAATGCAAACTTATGTATAATACAGAAGTTAAAACTATTACCAAGTCATTACCTCTATTGAGGTGAAACACTTGTAAATCGCTCATTTTTAGCTATTCGGCATATTTTAGCAGAATTTTGAAGAAGAACATCATGGCTTCGCTACACATTCAATTAGCGGAACAGTTACTCAAATCATAGCTGAACGTAGTGAATTTCCTAAAGGAAAACGAGTCGTATATTATCCTCTTGCAGAAACCATTCAAGAGGAAATTTATGAGGCGAATGGTTATGAAAAAGAATTTAGCAGTGACGAAGAAACGGATAGAACATTTTGGGGGTATATTGTTACTCTCAAAGATGCATTAGTTAAACCTTTATCAGAAACTGAAATCAATACTTAATTGGTGTATAATTATGAGCAAAAGAACATATATTCGCATATCACCAGATATTGATGTTTTGTGCATAAATAGTGATAGCTGCTGTGCTAGTGCTTATGGCGACGAGATTTATAACGATAGTCCTTGGCTGGGCCCTCGTTTCAGTATCATCGTACCAGGAATAGAGGAATGGGTAAAGCGATATGAGTATGCAACCGATTTTGCTGAAACAACAACAGAGCCTTCCTTTGACTGGATTTCATGGCATTATGAGGGATTATGTTTCGCTAAAGCAATTTGGGAGCAAATGCCAAGGTGTTACACGTTGTACTATGAACCACCATTTGAAGATCATAGTGGCACCTTAGACGAAGTGATAATCGACGAGCATGTTGATAGTTTGATTGATCGCCTGCGTCCATTGGCAAAAAGAACAGCTATGCCACTTTCTAGAAAGGACAATATTGAATATAAGCTAGAACGAAAAGACTGTTGTGTAGAAATAACATTCCGTATCAATAACTTGGGCTTAAGCATGCCTCTTCCTTTCAGATGTTTGACAGGCATTAAACAATGGCTGAAAGACATCGTCGATGCGAAGGATGGGGTGTGCACTATGCAGTTATCTGGATATGATCTCCATTATGCACATCAGACCATAGGTTCTCATCCAGAGATGGGAAGATTTTGGATATCTAAGAATTACCCATACAATGACGAGTTTTGTGCTTACGTGGACACTAAAGAATTCGTGAGAGGACTCTATCTTTCTTTGATGACAGGACTCGGTTTTGGACTATACGAGAATATTGACAACTACCCAGAAGGGGAAGAACGAAATGTTATATGGAAGCCGTACAACGAACTTAAGTCTTGCAAAATTGAGACTTATATTAGTGGTAATGAAATTCGTGAGGACAATATTCAATCCTATGTGAATGAATCTTTTGTAATATTCCCAGATTGGGGTGGGTGTATATTTTGGGACACAATGGGAGTTGGTTGTGGCGATTTCAATGAGTTGAATACTGATAACGGAGATTTTAAACTTAATGTGCCTGGTCTGCAAAAATGGGGTGATTTCTATGATAATCATGATAATAGCCAGACATTCGAGCAGTGGTGGCAAGAAGGTTGGTTGTTAGCCAAAGAGATTCGCCGTCAACTTCCTGCCAGAATTGATCTTTATTATATGTGTTTCAACCCTAAATGTCCCGACAAAATCATTGATTATCAAGCAGGATTTCCAAGGATTATCGTGCCGCAGGAATGAATTGTTATTATGTTCACATTGAATATTCTTTCTTTGTATCAGGCCAGTATTTATATAAAACATTAAACAGAATAAATTATGAAACAATTTTTATTGACTTTATTGCTGACATTTGCAGTCGGCATCGGATATGCCCAAACTGAGCATATGAAATTCAAAGGGATTCCTATGGAAGGAACTCTCCAAACATTTACAACAAAGTTGAAAACTAAGGGCTTTACACCAATTGGCATTCAGGATGGAGTATCTATGCTAACTGGTGAATTTGCGGGTTATAAAAATTGTACCATTGGTGCAATCGCTGATAAAAGTGGTATGATTTGCAAAGTGACAGTCATTTTTCCTAGTATGGATCAGTGGGGTGAGTTGGATAAATGTTATTCCGGGTATAAATCCATGCTGACGGAAAAGTATGGTGAACCGGTAAAATGCGAGGAGTATTTCGATAAGCTTTATGATCGTGATGCTTCTTCCAAGATGTATGGAATAAAGTTCGATAATTATAAGTACTATTCAGTTTTTACCTGTGAGCAAGGAGATATTCAACTTGAAATAGCTCATGATGATGTTTCTTCATGTTATGTGATGTTGAGTTATTTCGATAATGCGAATCAGGAGAAACTTAGAAAACAAATTATGGATGACCTATAATTTGTCGAAATGAAGAGCAGACTATTACATAGAACACTCTTCTTTCAGTCGTTTCACGAAATGCTCACATTGTGGGTCATTAAGGAATATACAATAGCGGCCACCTTCCTGTTTGTTTGGGCAACGACACAAGATAAGGTGCCCGTCTAAAGCTTTGCTATGCCAATCGTAACTTTTAGCACAATCCTTACAATGATAGATTGTTGCAGTTGCGATTGGCTTTATTTGTTTCTTTCTTGGTTTGGGCATCAATCAATCTTTATAATTGTGTTATCGACGAAGACTTTTGGCTTCTTCTCTTTGTAGAAGAGTGTCACTCATTGCAAATGAAGCAACTGTTCCACTGCCAAGTGCTTTGATAGCTGCCTTTGCGGTATTGCCTGTATCTACTACATTATCGATAAGATAAGGTGTACGATTTGAGGGCAAGTCTTTATGTCTGTAGAACCCCATATCTTCGGCAGAAAGCGTCTGGCCTCTTTTCTTGGCATCATATTGTGAGCCTCGCTCTATGCCACGGAGGGCTTCAACGATAGGGAGGTGAGTATATGACGAGATAGCTTTTGCCAACTGCATGGTCTGTTCGGCTTTGCCATGATGTCCTGGGATTGGAACGAGAACCGCATTTTGTGGTATCACCTTTGCTATCTGACGTGCAGCATAGTCTATTGCATCATTGTCTCCATCTTTCAGTTTATGAGCTACCCACCGGTTGATACCATCATAGTATCTACCAGTGGATAGGAATGTAATACCGTCTGAAACTGTTTTGATTGGTTCGTTCTCTGTCATGGAGTAAATAATAACATGAGTTCTGCATATCGTCTGCGCTCAATGGAAGGGATTCGTTTCCCTTGCCAATGGCAATGATTCACATAATCGTCTCTGATATTCCGGTTGCCAACTTCGAGTTTCTTTAAGACCGAACTTTTCGGGTATTTGCCCTTATATCCGGTCACCTTGTATGGTCCGATATTATAGGATAAAGCAGCAAGGAGTAGGGAGTCCTGACCATAGGAACGAAACATAGCGCATAATTCTTTGAGGTCTTTTCGAAGAAGTTGCTCTGCTTCATACGTTGACATATTAGCAGAGTAACGTTCTCCCGGTCTGAGCTTATGTCCATAACCTACATAAGGATAGTCCTTAGCTCGATGCATGCCTTCGTAGAACCTGATGCAGCATACAGCACGCTCGAAAGGTGGCAACTCGAATATGGAAGCCGGTGTTGAAGCCGGTCGCTCTGTCGGCATTCGAGCCTGGGCATTCGCAACCAGACTCAATGATATAAGCAGGAATAATATTATCTTTCTGAAAGTCATTTTATCTTGAATTTGTTTATCTCGTCAATCATATTCTTGACATCGAGGTTTACACTCACGAAATTCTGATACAGGATTCGCTCCTTGGCATCCTTGGATGGGAAGGTATAGAACTTCGGTATTTTATAGTTCGCATAGTCAGCTTCTTCCTCAGCAATCTTCTTCATATCAAAGTCCGTCTTGCAATAGAACTTAGAGGTCTGGAACTCTGCTGATTCCTGGATATTCATGCTGTCACCTCGTCCGGTCTTGGTCTTAATAAAGTCACGAGCAGACTGACCGCATATCCAACCAGTTGGCATGTCTGAGATTTTACTGGCAGGAACAAGGCTGTCCATGTTCTCATTGAGATTGATGGAAGTCTTGTCACGGTCGATGGTTACACCTTTCTTTAGCTGAACTACCTTGCCAAAGATGTCGTTGGAGAGCCATTCCAATGTCTCTTTTGCTCTTGCTGAACCACTCACCACATTACCTACAGTTGTGATAACCTTCTGCATACCCACCTTGCCGTAGTCAGATTCAAGCTGTGGCAACTCCTGAAAACCCAGAGCTACGCTAACCTTGTTGCTTCGGGCAGTACCGATAAGTCGATCAATCTTGTGGAAGTAGAGCGTAGGCAACTCGTCCACGATGATGCTGACAGGGATATTCTTGCCTTGGCCAGTATTGACACGGGTGACGAGGCGGTTCAGAATCAAAGCATTCAATGCACCAATGATACTTTCCATCTCTGGGTCATTGGCAATGAGCAGATATGAAGGATTCTTCGGATCTGACACCTTCAGGTCAAAGTCATCACCATCCTTATGGAATATCCAATACGACTCCTTGGTAGCCAATCGGGAGGTATAGACACGGAGTGTACCAATCATACCTTCCAACTGTTCCATAGCCTTATTCTTCATGGCTGTCTGGAAAGGACCAAGGAGAGGAGCAACCTCTGGATCTGTTTCCAAAACCTCAAAGATAGTCTGGTAATCGAGATTGAGGAAAGAAAGGATATGTGGCATGTCACTATACTTGCCAAGCCAATACTCTGGATCCACTTCTCTGCCGGTATGATCAAAGACTCTGCCAGTAGGTTTCGGTCGATGAGTCTTTGGCTCTGTTGTCATTTCTGCAATAAGAGGATTGCCGTTCTTGTCGTATGGCACCTTCTTGTAGTTGACAAAGAAATAGATACAAGCTGCCAGGAAGTTGACCGCTGATGTCTGGAAGAACTGGTCGCTACCGCCACCACCTTCTTTCTTGCCTTTCTGCAAAGACTCCAAAAGGGTTTCTGCCGTTTCACTGGCTGCAGCAAGGTTACCAATGTATTTCTGCTGAATAGGATTCACACGTCTGGAGTATTCTACATCCACAAAGTTGATGATGTTGAACTTGCATCCTGGTGGTACCTTTCCGGCTTTCTGGTTTATCTTATAGTGATAATACAGCTTCTGCGCAAGCGTAGGGAACTTGTAGTCATAGACAACCATAGCAAAGCCCTTGGCACTGTGCTGACGAATGAACGGCTCGATGATGGAGAACGTCTTACCGGAACCAGGAGTACCGACTACCCATGTTCCTCGGAAAGGGTTCACGATATTCACCCAACCTTTGCGGAACTTGCCCTTGTAGTAATAGCGCATTGGGATGTTTACGCTATACTTGTTTTCCTGTAGTTCCTGGCATTGCTCAAAAGACTCGTTCTCGAAGTTGAAACGGTCTTTGAGCAATCCTTCCTTCAGGAACTTGGAGATATTGTCGAGGGCAACATGGATGCAGATGGTACCAAGAATAGAGGCAGCCATGTAGAGCCAGATGTTCAGACTGATGGTATAGAACCTCATATCCATACGATGACCGAAAAGCCATATAGACAGTATGGTAACGAACAGTCCACCCACCAACGGATAGAACACTTGACGACGAGCATCAAACTCCAAATGTTTCTTGTTTCGGGTGCCAATGCAAGTGATACAGATAAGCACGATGGTAGCAATCTTGCTCCATACGAGGTTGCCATCCATATAGATAAACCACCTCTTTACACGGCTATGAATGTCACAAACAATGCCACCCCAATAGTCAAGCAACGCAGGATCTATAGCATACTCAAAGAACTCCACCATCAATGATAAGTATATCAGACAGCGGAATATCTTATACATGGTCTGTAATTCTTTTGTTTCCTCCATGAAACCTTATTCTTGTGTTATAGTGAATATTTAATACTAATTATATAAAGTGATGATAGGACGGACTTTATGTACTTGCGTCTTTGGTGTTTCTTGAAGTGCCCCTGAAGCTAACGAGTATAGCCAGGCTTTGGTAGTTTCCTGGTCTTTAACCTCTGTCGAAGTCCAATACCAACACTCATCCGGATTGTCTGGAATAACATCGCCTCCGCACTTGCGAATATACGTATTTACCGCACTGCGTGCTTGATACAAGAGTTTGATCTGAGCAACGGAAGGGATGTAGGCACTCTGACCATATTGCCACATGTCAAAGACTGCAGAAGCTGCAGGCGAAGCTCCAGTGGAATACATATCATGCGTATTTACATTGCCATCGAATGCTGCAATATCAGCTGATGTGTTATGCTTCAAACCGAGAGAGTCTGAGTATGCAAACGGCTCAATGTCCTTTAGATAGACAGCATAGCCTGTGCCTTGGATGTCCTCGTTCTGATTCACATAGAATACCACGGCTATAGGAGTCTTGTTTTGGGACTTAACTTCCTCGAATCTTACGACTTTGCCATCTGTACAGAGGATGTCGCAGGTCTTCATTGCCGTATCAGGAAAGTCTCGATGCTCATCGCATGAGGCAAATGCTACTGCCATGAGAGTAGCACAAATGATATGTAGTATCTTCATTGTTGCTATTTCTTTAATGTGGGTATCTTGAATCCTATCACGATGCCAGTGCGAAACAAGTCTTCTCGCTTGGGAAGAGTGAGATCACATTTGGCTTGAACAAACAATTCCCACCCATGACGTAGGGCAAAATTATGCTCGTAACCGACATGCAAGCCACCGACAAACTTGTCTGTGTCACTGCCAGCACTTGCGCCAATTCGGAGGTTTCCGTAGTTGTTCCTGTCTCTTGCCACACAGGGTTTGTAGGCAGCACCAACTCCCCATGTACGGTAGTTGTTCCAAAACGACTCTGGGCAGACGTGTCCGCATGATGCACATTCATCCCATTTGATGTAGCCGTTGACAAAGTACTCCCAGGCATTGTGGTAGCGTGTTTCATGTTCCCATGAGATGGTGGCATCTAAACCTCTCTGGTATAAGACACCTGCACCTATTGAAATTCGGTCACTATGGCTCTGGGCGAATGATGAGACTGAAAGGCACAGTCCCATCATCAATGACAAAATGTATTTCTTCATCGTCTTATTCCTCCATCATTAAGTATGAGTTGAATGAATCGGCATACAGAACATCTTCATAGTCTATATCCAAACTGATGGTTCTTCCACTAATCTGCTTCTCAGAAATCTCAATAGTCAGCACCTTGTCGTTAGGAAATGTCATTTTTTTCAGGACGAGAACGTTTCTATAACCATATTTGAAGGTCTTGGACTGGTCAAGCACCATAGCTGGCGTAAGTTCAATCATCTGGGCATTAGTTGCCTTGGAAACCTTCTTGTCATTCAGCTTGATACGCATCTCGTCGATGTCAAAGCGGATATTGGTGCGGTTCTCGATGCTGAAATCAATGAAGAAGTATTCTCCTACAGAGTAGATGTTGTTCAACCTCATGGTCATTCTGTGCTGCTTGGTGCTCACATTTCGTATTCTTGCCGGTGAGTTCCATATCTTTCGGGCATATCTGGTCATATCCTCAGTACTCATAGATACAGACGGATTATGGTATGGAATCTTCTCCGAAGCAAGAATCTGTTTGTCTGTGACTGCTTCCTGCATTCGTGTAGTATATATCAGAGCGTACTGGGTTCTGTAACGCTCTGTAACTATCGTCACAATAGCAAGGATGTCACCATCTGCATGTACGGCTGCACCTTCCTTGGGTTTCAGACGAATGGTATTGTTGATTGGCTGGTCGCCGACCACTGCATCCGTAGAAATATCAACGAAGCGTACTGGCTCAGAGGCGGTAATGACTGTTGTGACATTCTCATTGATGGTAAGCTGCTCCATTTCCTGATACGTCTGCTGTGCAAGGGATGGGAGGGAGGCTAATGCGCATACTACCAATGCGCAGAATTTCTTGATAGTCTTCATAATCATATATGTCTTTATTATTTATCTTTCTGGTTTGAACGTGAATTGATGAGATACACAAAGGTTCCGTATTTCAGCTTGGCTGAGTTCTTCTTGATGGCTTTGCTAATGGCGTTGCTCGTCTTCTGAACGGCATTGGTAACGGCTTGTGCTCCCCAACTTGCCAGGTTGCCACCTCCAGTAGATGTGCTGTTGGTTAGGGTTGAAGTATTGCTCAAAGCACCGCTTCCAACATCTTTCGTGGTTTCTCGGAACTGGCTGCTTGGTACATACAATCCTTCAAGTCCGTCGGTATCATAGAGCGAAAGGTTTACCTTGACGATGTCATCATCTACCATGATACTCTTGACTGTACCCTTGACACGCTGTGAACCGAAGCCGCTCATGGTGGCATAGATGTAGGAGCCTTTATGAATGACTGCTTCATTGATGACAATATCATCGAGCAGACGAAGTCTTACTCTTGATCCATCCACCGCCTTGATGTTCTCGTCTATGATAGCCTTGATAAGTCCAGCTTCCTTGTCATTGTCGCACAGGGTGTTGAAGTAGTCGGAAGTAACCTTGACCTTCTTGACGACCTCATGCGGTTCATCATCGGTCTTCTTCTTTTCCGGAATTTCAACCTTCCCTTCCTTTGCATCTCCAGTTTTGGCTGTCACTTCGGCCTGCATGGATGGGGTAGAAACCTGCTGAGCCTGCATCCTTGCCTGGGCAATGGCTCGATTGAGTTCTTCCATCGCTTCCTGTTCACGCTGTTTGCCACGAGCTAATCGATCATTTTCTGCCGAATTATTGCCTTTGGAGATTTCCTGGCCTTTCTGTGCGCTCTCCTGTAGCTGCCTTTGCATCTCAGAGAGCTTCTCGGCTTCCTGGGCTTCGACCAGTTTACGTTCTTCATCTGAGTACTTTGTATCATACTCTTCCTTGGTATCTTCTTCATTGCGTTCAATGTTTCCTACTGCTGAATAATCGTCTATCTTACCGTATGATTTAAGCATGCTCTCATACTTGTTACCAATACCGTCTCCCTTCATCTTGGCATCAGGCAGGTCAGGATTAAGATATTCTGTCGTTGTGAGACCATCAGGAACCTCTGCCTTCTCCGTATGAAAGAGGTCAATGACGAAGTAGCCGACAAACAACAGAGGGAAGTAGATGATAAGTGGTATCATATACTTGGGCTGTTTCCAGTTAATCTTTTTCAATGCGTCCATCGTTTTCTATCTTTTCGTTATTATTCTTTTGATTATCTCTATTCATGGCAGGATGCGTGGTGTAGGCATTTTCAACAGCTTTCCAGACTTTGTTGTGTCGCAGACGCAACATCTGCTCTTGCCTTTCCGTAGCACTTTGTCTTGACTGTTGATGACTATACACCACTACCATCCTGTAGATGTTCAGACCAAAACAGAAGATTATGAAACCAAATACAAGGTAGAGGAACAACAGTTTATGGTCATTAGCAAACAGTTGTACCTTGGCTGCAAGCACATCAAGCTTCATAGTCTTGGCAAACTTGCGTCCTGCCTTCACCTCAGTCTCATATCTCTGACGATATTGAGGATCATCTTTGTCCGGCATCTTTTCACCGATAAACATTTTCTTCCATCCCATATCAATATGTCAGTTTAGTCTTTTGTTCTATATCCTTATTGAGAAGGGTTCTCCAGTTGGTGATAAGCAAACCATGTGGGTTATTGTCGGTTCGGGGAACTCGCTTCAAATGACCTGCCGTCACAAGTTCTCTGGTAAGAATGCTTGTGCGTCGCTCAATACGCTGTCTGCCATAGTAAGTGAATTCCATCTTCTCCTTGTCGAACTTAATACTGTCACAGAAGATGCTGAATACGGCACTTGTACCCATGATGTTTGAGTAGAAGCCTTTCTCCTTCAATGTATTGTACTGCGCAAGACCCGTTTCATCGACCAGATACATGGCTTTATCCATTGTGTATTTGATGTACTTGTCATCTGGCGCAAGAGTGAAGAAGTAATGGTGGAACATCTCCACATGGCTCTTTGCTTCCACATCGAGTGTTTCTTCCATGGTGCTACGCTGAACGAGAATAGGAACATTGCCATCCAGCACATACACTTTCTGATGAGCATCCGAAACCATTTGCTTGGCTGTCCAAATGCTGGAGATACAGATGATGATGCAGCCCACAAGGAAGAGTGAGCAGATGATCGTCACCAACTTGATTTTGTTTTCGAGATTCTTTATTACCATACCTTATTATATATGTATTATTTGCTGTTTACATCACTTTGCTAATCATGCCTTGGGTTGAAATCTTGGCTTGCTGTGCCACACCTTCACCGAAGTTTCGGGTAGAGAAAGCTGTATCTCCTTCAGGAATCATCCATGCAGCAAGGTCTGGAACGAGGTTCAGACATTTCAACGCTACAATGCTTGCTGCCATCAGATAACCGGCAGAGAAGAACGAGTTCTGCAGGTATGCTGCCATCGTCTGCTCACTTTCGGTAATGGCTGTAAGGTTCTCTACCTGAATACAGAGCACTATATCAAAGAGTAACAAGACATAAAAGCCCACGAAGTATAGCATTGCTCCATAAAAATGTACCGTGAGATAACGTATCAGCCACTTTGACCAGACTCCTTCCCATTTCGGCAAGAGAGAAAATGCCCATTGTATCGGACCGAATATCGTCAGCATACCCAGGAGTATCTGTTGGCAATAGATGGTTGCCCACCAGCCTATGCGGAAGACTATCAATGCGATGAGCATGATTACCTTGTCTAAGCCTACCACTGCACCAGCTGTGAGTGACGTGAACCAGAGCTTGGAAGCATCAGTTTCCATGTTCGTCACTTCATCCACACCTGCCTGTTCCATGGTGGACTCTATCAGGTTTGGATCCGATGTGCCGGAATGGGCTACGTCTGCCTGAGCCTGTAATGAGTTATAAAGAGTGTCTCGTGTATAGATGAGTTCCTGGACTTCTTCAAACTTATCCTCAATCTGTGCGGACTCTGCTTCATACAAGTCATGGGTGTATGAACCTATGCAGTTAGGGATATAGGAGAGAAAGTCAAGTACACACCAGCTGCTGCCGCTGTTTGTTATGCCGGTATCTGCAGGTGGGTACCACCAACAGAGAATAACACTGACCACAAGAGGCTTGAACAGCTTCATAATGTCTATCGGCTCATGCTTTACCATCATCTTGTAGGCCATACTGCCAGCTACGACTATCGAGAACAGCGCAGCCAAAGCCATACACATCTGCAATATCCACCAAAATGGACCTTGGGAGCCTGTGAACGTGGCATCACAAAGGAACTCGTTGGTCTGGAATATCACATCATCAATCTCCTGTTCGAGGATCTTGATACCGAAATCGGAAAGGATGTTTGAATCTGCCATGTTTTATTGTCTTACTATGTTATTGCCTTCGGAGTCATCTGATTCTGAGCCTCCAGAGTTATTTCCTACATTCTTTTTGCCTACTTCACGCCATCTGCTGATTGCTGATGATGCGTGGCTGGCTACATTGTTTCTTCTTTCAAGTCGTGCAGCAAGCAAGGAGGAGGTCTTTCTCTTGTTGCTTAGTTGGACTAAAAAGGAGATAAGTGTCTCATTCTGCTTGGTAATGTCATCATAGATGGCAAGATACTGCTGTTTGCGCTGGGCATTGGGCATATAGGCATCCTGCATCTCCTTGATGGCTGTCTTGTACATCTTGTAGTATTCTGTCCATCGTGTCTTGTCTGAAACAGAGCCACCTGCGCTTACTATTCGGTCAATATTCGCCTGAAAGTCCGAGAGCTTGGAGTTGATCTTGGTTCCTTCTGCAAGCCAGGCAATGTCAATCTGCCGGTCTGCAATGTTGAGTGCTTCTATTTCTGCTCGTTGGGTAAGAGATGCTTTGATACTGTCAGCAACATCCACCTGCTGATATGCAGAGACTCCTGCCATGGTTCTGAAAAACTGCTTGTTCTTTTTTGCTGCAGTCTTCTGATAGCTGTTGTGTAAGGCATCATAATAGAATGCAGGAGTGAGACCGCCAGAACCAATCTCCTGAACCGTAATCTGGTTCATCTTGGCTGCATCATGGTTGTAACTCACATAGCCTTGGGCTGATGCGTTAAAGCATAACGTCAAGCCACATAGGCAAAATGCTGTCCGTGAAGAGATTAAATGTTTCATATTCATTGATTTTTTATTTATTATCCTAATAGCCTAAATATCCTGCGCCTCTCCATCTGCCAAAGGCATCGCTTATGATTTCCTCCTTGCTCTTGGCACGGTACGCCTGCTTTTTCCAATAGCCGATTCTCACTTGGATATATCTCCATGTTTCGAAGTATGCCTTGTTGAGATGCTTGTTGATGTTGTCGAGCGAGTTGTTGATGCTCGTAATGATGAGAAGCAAATCTGACGTTGAACATGCCGCAGCTCCAGTAGCATATAGCAGCAAATCACTGACTGACCTATAGAGATTGTCGCCTTCATCTGCAATCTTAGCCAAAGCCTTGGTGTTGATGGTGATAATCAGCGTATCGGTACTCATGATGTTTCCTCTTTCCAGGCATTTCTTCCTGAAATCATTGAGCATCTTTCTATAGTCACCGACTTTGTCACTCACATTCTCATAGGTGCTGTACACATTGAGACTGGTACGGAGTGACTGATACAGAATGTCAATCACATCAAATGCCCTGGTGTACTTATCCAGTTCCTTGTTGATGTCCCTGAATCCAATGTTGGCATCGCCGCTGTAGTCATGCAGCAGTTTATTGCTTGCCTCCAAGGTGGAACGCACAAGCAGCAGACTGCGCTGTTGCTTGTGGTCTTTGATATAGGCTTCGATAGAAACTGCATCAAAGCCTACCTGAGCCTTTGCTGCTGAAGGCAAAAGAGTCAACAGACAAATGAGTATTGTCAGTATCTTGCTATTCACTGTTGTCTTCTTCATCGTCATCATATTTTCCGTTATAACTATCTGAATGTCCACTATCGGCTGCATGTCGCAACCATCGTTTCCTGCATTGTTCAATGAGAGTCTGTCTTCTGCCTTGCTCGTCATTCAGTGGGGGAGCGACACTTCTTAAAATGTCTATGATGGAATGCTTGTAGTGCATCATCTTCTCCAATGACACCAAATCGGCAAATATCTTGGTGAGACGGCTGTCTATCTGGCGTGCAATCTCCAGACGGTCACTTGACCAGAGCAAATGATAGGTATCATCCGTATTGTCTGATTCCACAGGGCTACTCTTGGCATATTCAACCGTAGGGTCGCAGTCTGGATAGTCACGGGCAATCTCTGCAAGTTTAGCATTCACTTCGGCAGCTTTCTCTTCATCGGTCTTAGCCGGGTCGAGGTTTACTACAGCCACAACTTGCGTATCGCTATATTCCGTGGTCAGAGTCCATGAAATCTGCACGATGGCACGGTGTATCTTGATGCCCATGAAGTACTTAGGCTTTCTTGCTATAGAGACTGTTGCCTTGAAAGAGATGACACCATTGATATTCGGCATGGAAGCAGTACGAACGAAAGTATTCCCTTCCCAAGCCCCCGAACCATTCCAACTGAGATTATAGGCAGTCTTGCAATCCTGCATGATGGCAGGTATGCGGTAATAGTCATCAGTCACTGCATTTTCTCCATCAATGGCCTCTTGTTTTGCCTTTTGGTACTGAGCAAGTTCTGATTCGGCTGTACTCTTGTCTGACTTCAAAGCTGTGATACGGTCTTTGTTGGCATTGTACTGTTGACGATACCTCGCTGCATCATTCACATTTGAATTCTTGATTTTTCTCAGAAGTTCTGTATTCTCTGCCTCCAAGCTTGTAATTTCAGACTGGAGAGAAGCTATTTTCCTCTCTGTTTCAGCAATCTTGGAATCAATCTCTGAGGTGTTGACGCTTTCATGAGTAACACTAGTGGCCATGGCACACTGCTTGGTGTGACCATTCACGCTACCTCCGCAACTCGAACACTTGTATTGGGTTGATGCTTCACCAAGTTTGGTACCACCATGACAGGTTACACTGATGGTTGCAGTTTCACATCCTGCAATCTTCTTGGCATCGGTTGTCTGATAGTATCTCTTTGCATCATTTGAAAGATAGTAGGTGTAACCTTCCTCGTTATCATTGAGTTCTTTCAGTCGTGCATTCAATCCGGCTTTGAATGTGTTCATGTCCATCGTGTAGGAATCAAAGACATCCTCATAGGCAACTTCCTTTTTGTACCAGCTCTTTGAAACATGAATCTCGTAGGCATAGGCTTTAGCATATTGACCACTTTTCTTCTTGCTGAGAATATAGCCTGACATATAGTAGGTTATGCTATAATTGAAGCCGTCGTTTGAGTTGTTATGCTGCTGAACATCACTTCGACTCCAACCTGCGTGGCTTTCTGAGTTTCTCAATGCAGCTTCTCTTTCTGCCGATGTTGGAGTATAGTTTTTATCCTTTGTGCTGATACGATACCAGTGATCACCTTTGATGATGGCATCATTGTCTGTTGGTGGATAGTAGTCACACAGCTTCACATTACCGGCATCAACCCTATAGATATACCATCGCTGGGTGTAGTATTGCCCCATTCCTTCACGGGCATAGTCTGTTACCCAGGAGGTCAGATTGTAGTTCGATAAAGAGAAGAGATTTGCAATACTGTCTATTCCTCCAACAAACTGCAAGAGCGTGTTACCTGCATTTGCAGACAGACTGTTGTAGAGTCCATACACATTTTCAGCTATCTCAATGACGCTGCTTGTCTTGTCCATCATCAATCCACTGAAACTGCTGTTGCCAAGGATGGAGCCTACGGCATTACCAACTCCAGCAGAAGCAAGATTAACTCCCATGGCATACAGGTTATCAATGTCTTCCTTCAGATTCTCCTTGGTGAAGTTGGAACCGAAGTCTGAAAAGTTGTCTAACATCGCTTCCCAATCCACGTTGCCCAACTCCGACAGTTTCAGGATGGCTGCCAATTCCTGGTTAATCTCCAGGAATGCTATATCCTTGAACGAGAGGGTGCTGTTGGTGACGATAGACTCGAACTGATAGCAGAGAGTCTTGGTCTCTTCACATACCTTGTATAAATAGCTTCCCCAATAGAGAGCATTCTGAGGACTTTTGAGCATCATACCTGCCACAGTCCAAATCTTCGGCATGATCTTGGTCGACACCATGTTGTAGATACGGCGGTAATAGTAGTTCTCAGTGGCACTTGTCCATAGTCCCAGATGGGTGAGGGCTTTGCGGTCAAGGAACTTAGATGTGAAGATTCCTGCCGCTGCCACCTCTGCCGCCTGATAGTGTTCACGTATCTTGGCTACCTGTTCGGCATAATACGCCTCAGTAGCTGCCTCTGTTGCAAAAGCGGCTGTCATTGCTTCTACAGTGCGCTTGTCATAGTTTACACTGTAGTACTGTGCCATCGTAGGTACTACGGCACAGAGATAGAGAGTAAGTATTATCAGATAGCGTTTCATTTGTCTGAAAATTATTGTTTATGACTTGTTACATATACTCATCAAATTTCCTCTTGGGTTTGAGGTTCAGCACATGACCAGTCTGGTTCACCTTCTGGGCAAATGGCAGGGATTTGGTGATTCCTGACAGTTCCCAGTCTCGGCAATAGGCTTCGATGGCATGCTGATGGTCGCATTGCAACTCTTTCTTGTAGAGTTTCAGAGCTTCCTTTTCTGCTCGCTCGGTGGTATAGGTCATATAGCACTCGTGAGGTTCTTCTACACCAAACACGCCTCCAACACTTCCTCTTCGGATAAAGACTTCTCGGAAGAAGCTTCTGCCTTCCTTGTTTTCAAGTCGGTTGATGGTGAAGATCTTCTTGCAGTCCACATCTGTCAAGCCCAGGATTGCCTTGATCTCGTCGAAACGTTCACGGAACTTGCTCTGGTCAAGCAGCATCACCACATCAGAGTTGTTGATGATGGCTTCCTTCACGATAGGACTTCCCACGATGTCCTGGATTTCCTGAGTAACCACACCCACTGATGCCCAAAACTTACGTGCTGTCTTGTAGAGGTATTTGATGTACTCAGCCATCATTGGCGAAGCTATGGCTTTCCATGCCTCTTCAATAACAAGCACCTTGCGGTTCTTCTTGATACGCATTTTCTGGATGAAAACGTCCATGATGATAAGTGTAACAAGAGGGAAGAGGAGAGGGTCATCCTTGATGGAGTCAATCTCGAAAACGATGAAGGTCTCATCAAACAGCTTTGTGTCGAGGTTCTCATTGAGGGTGAGCTCATGACTACCGCCCTTGTAGAAGTCCTTCAGCAGATAGTTGTAGGATGCCAGGTCGATTCCTGCCAGGTTGTTCTCCTTTATAATCTGAGGAATACGGACTGTACTGTACTCATAGAATGTGTTGAACGACAGGTTCTCTATTTGTTTCTTCATGAAGTATTCATCGAAGTATTCCGTGATAACCTGCTCTATGAGACGGTCTTCCGTCTTGGTGACTTCACCTTGGGTTCCTTTCCAGATGAGCATGACCAGATTTTTCAGGAAGCCTATCTTCTCGATGTTCAACTCCTCACGCTTGATGGCAAAAGGATTCATCGTGATAGGATGCTCGTCTGTGTAGCTGATATACTTGCCACCGACATATTCGCAGAGTCCTTCGTATGAATTACCGGTATCAACCATCACAACGTCGGTGTTCTGTTCCCACATCTGACGGACTACACTATTCATGTGGAAGGACTTACCACTTCCCGAAGGACCGAGGCAGAAGAAATTGGAGTTGTCCGTTATCTTGTTCTTTCCTTCCTTTCCGCTGATGTCGATGGCCACTGGCACACCTTGGCGGTCTGTGTAGTAAATCTTCAACGGCGTTTCCTCACTATGTTGAATGCGCTCTTTGTACATGAGACAGGCTGCTGCATCACTGAGAGTCAGGAATCGGTCATACTCTGGGTTGGTGGAGTAGCAATTACCAGGGAATGAGTTGACAAAAAGCTCCAGCTGGTTGTAGGCTCTTTTGCTGATATGAATGCCCAATCGGCCAAAGGAGTTCTCCAGATGGTTGGTACATTTCTGAATATCAGCATCTATAGGTACTCCAACGACAAGGTTGAAGTGGGCATATACCAACTGCTTGTTTTCTCTTGCTATCACATCCTGCACCTTCTTGATGTCCTCCACGGCTATCTGGTTGCTTGGATTAGGCATACTGGCATGACGGTTTTTCTTCTTGTCGAGTAGGGAGAGTTCTCTTTTCTGGTTAGGAATGAAGAACATTTGATTATACACAACTACATCGGCAGATGGAATGCTGTCAACCAATGATACCATGTCCACTGGCATCGAAACATTGTTCACCTCAATGTTGGTGAAAGGACGGACTATAGATGGTGTGCTGACACAATCAACATCAACAAGACTATAGACCTTGCATCGTTTGTTGCCCATACAGATAGACTCTTCATCGACTTTGAAGTTGGTCATTGACACAACCTTGTCGTTGAAGTTCATGGAGAAATAGCGGTCAACATATTCACGAGCCGTATTTCCGTCCAGGTAGGAGGCTTCCACGCCAGAGTCTTTCAACTGGTCTTTGACTTTTCGGATCTTCACCACAAAGTCACGCCATTTCTTGCTGTCAAAAGAGAAGATTCGGCTTTTCTTATTCTCCTGGGTGATAATCAGATAAGTCTGACTGTCGGTATAAGAACGTCCATTGAAATACTTGAAGTATGACTCTGACAAGAACTCATGGTTGTCGTTACTCTCATCCTGGAACTGCTTACGCACGAAGACATCCTGCTTATGAATGGCATAGCCTTCACCGAGGGTCTGGGCAAGTGCGGTGACAAGATGATTGAACTCATAGTAGCTGTCTATGTTTGCAGAATACTTCTGCACCGGGTTCTCCATCTTCAAGATGGCAGAATATTCGCCAGTCTTGGTATAGAGCACGCCAATGCCATCCACATCTTCAACAGAGAAGTAGATGTCCTGAAAGATCTTCTTGCGCTTTCCTCCGGTTCCAAAGGCAGAGACTGAGATAGCCATGCCTATGAGTATTGCTACAAATGCTATGATTACATATATGATCATTGTTATTTGCTCTTTTATCAAATGAAGATAGGCTCATCCTTGCGAGAGGGTGAGCCTACCGATTTACACTATTCAGATTTCAACACACTTGCTCATTTGTTTACGTTTGAATTTTGTTTGATTACATTCTATGCGAACAAGCATAGATGAACACACCATGCTCTTCCTTCTTGGTATGCAACCCTTTCTTCTGTTTGAAGAAGATGAGGGCGGCTCCCGAACAGAGGGAAACAGCAAGAACCACAAGACCAACCACAAAGCCGAGGATGCAATATGCTATGATGAAGCCGAGGATGGCTCCACCAATGGCACAGGCTGCCCAGGTGATGTAGCGTCCCTGGAACCCCATGAATTCAAGGGGCTTCTGGAGACCCTTGAACATGGGATAGCTTACGTACTGATTTTCGTTTACTTCTCCTGACATGATGTATTTTTTAATGCTTGAACGATAGATTAGAGGCCGAAGAACAAAGGCAGAGCTTGGGCTGCAGCAACGAGGAAGATACATGCGCCAACAACCATCATGATCTTCTTCTTGACATCCTGCTCCTCATTGTTCATAGCGATGTAAACGCTGATAGCACCCACAACGGCAACTACACCGGCAATGGCGTAGCAGAGCTTAACCACAAAAGGTACATACTTGGCAATCTCCTCCGTCACAGTTGCGAGGGCATCTGTTCCGGCTGTGTAATCACCAGCTGCGTTCTGTGCATAGGTCGCCAATGTTCCACAGAAAAGGAGCATGGCGAGCGTCTTCATACGCTTGGCACTGAAAAGATTCTTTGCGAAATTCTTGATTTTCTTCATTTGATTTCTTTTGATGTTACTTAAAAAAATTACACTCATTTATCTCTCCTGCAGGTTGAGATGTTTTGTTATCCTATCTTTTTTACCTTATACGATATTATAACCGAAGAATGCAGGGAACAGGATAGTTGCTCCTATCATGAAAAGGCAGGCTCCAATCAGCATCATGATGGATTTGGTTACGTCACCTTCGCCCGTATTCATCTTTATATAGATTTGCAAAGCTCCTATGATGGCTACGATGGCAGCTATGGCATACACCAGATAGACAACATAGAGCATCATTGTTACCGTAAAGTCATGAGCATTACTCAGTGCGTCTGCTCCCCAGCTATAATCGACACCTCCGCATTTGGCAGATGCCAACATTGGCTGGAAGAGCATGACACCTATTAACATTATGGCAAACAAAAGATTGTGTTTACAGCTTATCTCTGGCATTCTTCTTTTCTATTTTTCGGGTGTTGTGCTTATTGTTGAGATTCTGCATAAACTCTTCTGAGAGGTAACTGCATTGTGGCACTGGATCTATGTGCTCCAAAATCTCATCGTTTTTCTCATTGAGTTCTTCACTGGTCACGGTATGTGACTGTGGCTGCTGCGATTGCTCTTCACCAGAAGGAGGTTGCGGATATGGTACGTTTCCAGTCGGGTTGACAACTCTGAGTCCATCATCCGTGATTTGCTCCGTGAAGGTCATGTCACCCTCGTCAGGACCCTCGTTGCGTTCTTCGATTGCAACTGGCTGTTCCTCATTGGTCAAATCACCTACATCATAGGTCTCTTCTTCTGTTTTCTTTTCATCCTTCTTTCCATGTAGGTCTAATGTGATCATTACTGCAAAGTACACTACATACACAAAAGTGAGGACGAGCGCAAAAATTACGAATCCTGACATTTTTAATCTGAATTTTATTTGTTATTTTTATTGTTATCATACTCGGAACTTACATCCGACGAGTCGGCGTATTTCTCAAAAACAGTGCAAAGGAACATATATTTGTGCGATAAATGAAAAAACAGAGTTAAAACCGTTTCAGTCTTAACACAGATTATAAAAGAAGTATGATAATATTTCAATAATCATACTATAAAATAACTAAAGGGCGTATAATACAAAAAAAGGAGACCCTCTCGAAAGAGAACCTCCTGATTGGTAAGTGATATGGCATTGGGGACGCTATTTGGGTGGTTTGATAATCCCATTGATAACATCATTTACATCCTTGTAGTTGACGTATCGATGGGATTCATCTATCAACTTATCCTGATAAGCAGCTTTTATCTTCTCTACAGTCTTTGCACCTGCATCATCGTTATCCAGATAACAATGTATCACAGTATATTCATGCAGATATGGCAATAGAACCTTGATGTTACTGACAGAGTTGAGAACGAGATAGTCGCATTCATGTGGCAGGCAAAGCTCATTTCCTGTTATCCATTTCTTGATACTGGCATATGTCAGCATATCAAAGAAACCTTCAAAGATGCAGCATTCTTTGTGTGGCTCGTTGTTTGGCTTGATGATTGAAATTGACTTTTTGCCAATGCTTCGTTTGCTGTATTTATTCCTTGCTTCCATTCCACCCTCGATATTCTCGAAGGCTATGGCATAGTAACTCTTGTCATAGATACGATAATGTACTTCCTTGCAATACTCTTTGGCAATGTCATAGTCTATGCGTCTCTGCAAAATGTAGTCTCTGAGATAAGGATGACTGAGGCCAACTATACGCTCAATGATGGTGTTGGCTTCTTTTGCCTTCTCTCGCTGGGCAGCTTGGTCTTGCTTCCAGGCTTCCTTTCTCTCATCTTCCTTCCTTTGGGCTTCATAATCCTCTGAATATTGAAGATGGTGTTCCTTTATCTTCTGCTCCAGATAGGTCAGAACTTCATGATTGTTCCAGGAAGGATTCATTTTCTGAACCAGATTGATGAGATTGCCACCTTCGCCAGCTCCAAAGTCATTCCATAGATTCTTCTTGGGACTGACATTGAATGAAGGCGATGCCTCAGTCCTAAAAGGAGACTGATACCAATAGTTCTCCTTTAATATATAGACATGATGGTAGCCCTGTGATTCCAGGAACTGCACAATGCTGACTGATTTGATTTCTTCTATAGTCATGCTGTTACATATATTATGGGCACATATTAGTTTAATATATATATACCCGGTTAAACTTAAACTTATAAACTCACTTGGAAGGAAACAGAGTAGGGTGATAATGGTAGCCGTCTTTCTCTTTTGTTATCAACTTTCGTTCATTGAAAATCTTTAGCATCTCCTTCACGGCATTATCACCACGCTTGTAACCTTCTTCGGCATAAGCTTCACCCAGAGCCTTTACCAGATCGACGTATCTCTGTGGGGTACTCTTGGAGAAGATCTTTTGAAGTACCATCGTATGAACATCGTCCGGCAGAGAGGTGAGTGGCTTGTCTTTGGGCTTGACAACAGTGACGTGATAACCGACATCTAGTACAGGCAGAGAGTTATCATCAATGTGGAATGCCCAGCTCGAAAACTCTTTGTCTCGCATGTGCATGGGTCTTACCTCACTGATATTGGCATCCTGCTTGTTCTTGCTGATAATCAGCACCGTTTCTGCCTTGTTTTCCAACTCTGTACCAATATGACCACGAGTGTTGTTGTCATTCTTGTTAAGGTGGAGTACGCAATGGATATGCAGATCATACTTGCTCGTCCATGCCATCAACATCGTCATTACGTCTGTTGACTCCTTGGCATTATTGATGTCGTACATAAGATCTCGTAAACCATCGATAATGACAAGTCCCACACCATCAAATGTTCTTAGCGCATAATCTATGAGGGCTATGCGGAGAGTAGGAGTGAACTCCCTTAGTCCATAGAATTTGATGCGCTTGTCTTCCTTGTTAAGGCTGAGTCCTGCCAGTCGGTAGATTCGCTCAACAACATTGTGGCAATGATAGCGACTCTGCTCCGTATCGAAATAGAGAATTTGTCTCTTTCCTTCTGGAAAACTTGCCCGGTAGTTGAGAACCGTCGAATTGGTTAACGCAGCTGCTACCATCGCCGTGATGTTGAACGTCTTTTTGCTCTTTGCCTTACCTGTTGATGCGCTGAAATTTCCGAAAGTGGCAATGGTACAGTCGCCGACCCATAACACCTGGGGTGGTACGGGTGGCTTTTCTGAAGCTTTTATCTCTCCTTGTCTGAGATAACTTTCCAGTTCACTGTCGTTGAAAGCACTCTTGCACAGCATGCCTACTTCCAAGGAACTTGCTGCAGACTCTTCTTTCTCACTTTTACTGTTTCTTCCTCTTGCCATTGCTTCTTTCAATTTGATTTCTACACTTTGAGGGGTCAATCACTATCTCAGACTTCTCCAAGAGAGCCGTCAGTTGGACATCAGAATAAACTCTGGTCTTGTTTTTCTTTCTGTCTTTCATAACACCTCCTTATTTGTTGGCACTGTCCTTTCGTGCCGGGGTGATATGGTTGTTGCGCATCCATTTCAAAAGCTCCTTCTTGTCGAAATAGATGGTTTTGCCCTGTGGCTTGTAGTGAGGAATCTCCATATTCATGGTGAGCTTGTAAATCTGCGACTGAGAAACGCCAAGATATTCCGCTACCTCAGTGGTGGTGAGCATCTCCTTGTTTGAGAAATATCTTTCCTCAATCTTTGAAAGACGCTCGTTAAGTGCCTCAGGTTCTACCGAAGTGAGTTCCTTTACTCTCATTTCCAAAAGTTCAACTCTCTTGGCAAGTATGTTCATGTCAATTTTGCTATTTCCCATTTTCTAATTACTTTTAATGTTAGACAATAAGGGGGCTACCCCCGAAACAGAATCGATTCGGGGGCAAAATTACCCCAATAAAATCTAATATAACTGACCTTACTCCTGACACTCGGAAGTGTCAGGGGGGATGTAAGGAGATTTTTCTTTTCAGTTGTTTAACTTACTTTACTTCATCGCATTTCTTTCAGTTGTTTTGCAAAATCCAGAAACTCCCCACTTGGGAACTTTGCAGATGAAGCCTTCAGTTCACTAAGTCGGCTGCTGATAGCACCTCGCTTGGATGCCTTTCCCGTACTCTTAGGGGTGAGCAGCTGATTGTCCGCAATAAGTGATACCCAGTTGTGGGGAATCATCTTCTCGATAGACAAAGCATACAGCAATTGAAGTACCTGTCGCATGTTGACTACAACCAGAGATTCAACCAACGCACATTTGAAGAATCCGTCCATCGTTTCTTCATCGATACCATCTACAAAGAAATTCGACTCATTGGCGAATTTCGTAATGAGTCGAATCTGTTCTGGAGTGAATGAAGCAAGAATGCGAGGGTTTTCAACCACAACTTCAATGTGGTTGAACTCATAAACCATCGTCTCAAAGTCTCCTTTCTCAAATGAGGACTTGGCGAAGTACTTAGTGACAAGGTCTTTTCTGGTTGTAAGCAACTCATACAAGCTGAATACATGCTTGAAATGGTTGCGGACGATCTGCTCCTCGGAAGAGAAGACCGGCAGGTGATAGCTAACAAAGTCGTTGACATATCTGTCATACAACTTGCCATCGTTAAGGATTTCCAACTTGTACTGCTCGTAAGCAGCACGATAGAGTGTCCAAAGTTCATCTTTGGAAAGCTCAATCTCTTGTTTTGGACAATGATCTGAACACTGTAAACACAAAAAGAGAGAGCACAGAGGAATTGTTCTTCTGACTCATATTACTTTTTGTTAATGAATAAATTTGAAATACGCCTACTTAATGAAGCAGGCGGAAATGTGTATTTTACTTGACGTTTATTTGTTATGTAAGTCATCATTTCAGTGCAAAGATACACCAAAATTGTGCAATCTATCTGCATTCAGTATAAAAAATAACATCAGTATGATTATTTAGACTCTTCTCAAAAGAAAAGCCTACATTAGGGAATATCCAATGTAGGCTTCTGAATTTTAGGCACTTATCTATCCTATCAAATTCTTCGTCTTGGTCTTTTGCTGAGTATCTGATTAATCTCCATGGTGCTGATTGGAGCCTCTATCTTGCAGCCAGATTCTAACCATTTGATAAGGTCATCCCTAAAGAAGGTATATTTCTTACCCTTCTGATTGACAGGGATTTCGCCGTTCTGTATGTAAGTGTACATAGTGGATTTCTTGATTTTAAGAAACTCACAAGCCTCCTTCACATCCATCGGAATATGATCTGAAAGGGAAGGTCTTTTAGTCCTGCGTACTTCTTCTCGAATCAGTTCCATAGACTGGTCAAGAAGATCGAATCTTTTTAGAATCTCTGACAATACTTCTGGTATGTCATTGAATGTTATTTGTCTTTCTTCGTTCTGCATATTGAAAACTTTCTTTATTTCTGATGATGAAATTGATAATCATTGTAATCGGGTACATCTATCTCAATTACGCATTTGCCCTTCTGTCTCAATGTACGTCTCATGCTTTCCACTTCAACATCCTGAAGTTCGGTAGGGAAGCACAGCTTTATGAAGGTTGCTCGTTTCTGACCGCTCCAGCCAAGGCGTTCCCCAATATTCCAGGAGTAATGCCTGATGTCGAGAGTATTCAAGGTTCCATTTGTTTTAACAGGAACGATACATGATTCAGGAATGTCGTACAGTTTGATGTTCTGACACAGTATCTCCAAGTACTCATCTGTCATATAAGGAGAAAGAATTGAGTAAGTGTAGTCTTTGACGGCATCATATTTTGAACTTTCAAGACTATACTGCCTGTTGCGATAGCGTTCACGCATTTCTTCCGCTTTCTCCACATCCGATATGGATGGTTCGCTTGAAGAAACAGTATTGTTTATCACGATGTCTCTCACCGCTTGCGGCTTACGTAAGCACAAGAATGTACAGATGATGATGGCAAATGATATATAGTAGAATATCATCGGCAAAGAGAAACCGAAATCAGAGTCCGAAACCGTCACCATCAGGTTAGCAATCGCTCCATGTATTCTTGGAGCGACTACTACCATAATGATGGTGAGCATATTTGAAATGAGGAGAATCAAGAAGTTCTCTTTTAACTTTTTAATCATTGCAATTGTTACTTTTTGGAGTTTTTGTGTCTGCAAAGATATAGAGAATCTTGCTATTTTCTACTATTTCGTATCAACAAAATGCGTCTCTTAAACACTATTTATTATTCTGTGTTTCAACGCTTTAAGCGATATTTTATTTTCTCTTTTTTGCCGTGTTATAATCTTATTTTCTCTTACTTGCCGTTTGACGCATCGTACTTTCAGTTGCCTTCTCGTCGTCTTTCACGTTCGTTAACGTAATTCTGCCTGCTGCCTCACGTGTTTTTGGATTTGCATGAGAAGCGTAGATCTGCGTCGTACTGACATTCTTATGGTTGAGCAAATGCTGAACGGTATAGATGTCTGTACCAAGTTCGAGCTGCAACGAGGCATACGTATGACGGAAGCAATGGAAGGTGATATGCTTTTCGATACCGCACTCTTTTAGCCAGTTCTGCATCACACCATACGTCATAGTACGTTTGAAACCTTGGAAGATATATGTTCTGTTGGTTTTGGGATGGATTAGAGCATATGCATCATCACCAATTGGAACCTGGGTCTGGCATTTTGTCTTCACGCAAATAAAATCCAGATAATATCCACCATCAGCATAGCTACGGATGTTTTCCCATTTCAATCTCAGGATGTCACTGATACGGAGACCTGTAAGACAGGAGAATAATGCCGCCTTTCGAACCACCGGAATAGAACATTCAGTGGCATACATTCTTCTAACTTCCTCCAATGTAAGACTTTGCTTCACTGGCGTTGTACATGAAATGTTTTCCAAAAGGCTGGCAAGATCATCTGTCAGCTTTCGCTCACGGTATGCCTTTGTCAGGACCTGCTTAAACACATTCCAATAGGCTGATGCCGTATTTCTGGAAATAGACTTCTTGATAACATGTCCACCTCTTGATGACACTTTGGTATCAAGGAGATATTCCATATACTTGTTACAGTAAAGAACATCAAGCATCTCAAATGTACATTTGCCTTTACTGAACTTCTCGAAATGCTTGTAGGCTGCATCACACTTCACATAGTTGCGATTGACCATATTTCTGAAATATCCGAGAAAGTCCTCCTTCAATCTGTCACGGTTGAAAAAATCATACTTCTCATCGAGAACATCAATGTACACCTTACAACGAATAGCTTCTGCCTTGGCGAGAATCTTGTCGTTGTAGAGCTTCTGCTGCTTGTTGGCAGGATCGGCATAAATGTACATACCAAGTGAGCGACGGCGTATCAACTCCATGGTCTCTGGGTCTCTATATCCTGGCCAAAAGTCCAGGAAAAGTGACTTTGTTCCGTTGCGTCTGTCACGCATACGGAGCTTAACGGTTTTACATACTTGCATAATATATCTGATTTTTGAATTAATAAAATTCGGTTGCAAAATTCCTAAATGATACTACATTGACAGCAGTAAAGAGAAAGTAAATCATACTATTCAGTATAATCTGTTTTCAAATCATCATTTTTAAAACGTTTTTCCATGAGTCTGTCGAATTCTTCTTTTCTAAAGAACATGAATTGCCCCTTCTTTACTTTAGTGACTTTGTAATGCTTGACGTAATAATGAACAATATCCTTTGTCATTCCATACTTCTTCATTGCTTCTTCTACGGAATAGTAGCGTTCTCTTCCTTCGAAATATCCAGTCTTCAGCGCCTGGATGTGCTGCTTTGAATAGTAGGTTACTCCATATTCAACTTTTGAAGGTATCTTATGCCGGTGGATGAATGAACGTACTGCATCATGCGTCATCTTGTAGGTATCTCTCATCTCTTCAGGAGTGATCCAGTCATTTATATCCGCATACTTATGTTTCTGATTATATAGGATATCAATGGCCTTCTTCTCATAGAAGTTGAAATTTTTAAGAGCTATTTTAGGAGTTTTGTTCTCTCTGGTCATCACACCGACATGCTTGATGGTGATCTTGAACATTTCTGCTACTTCCTCAGTTGAGTAATATCCTTCTGGAGTAGGAGGACATACTCGCTCCTGCGCTTTTGCTTGGAAGATGACACGTTCTGTTCCATCCAGGTTCTCAACTTTCTTGGTGTTGCCCATTCGCTGTTGAGTAATCTTGTCGAAGTCGGTTCTATAGATCATCGTGAACTTACCTCGCTTCTCAGTCCTTATATCATAATTTTTAAGAGTGTAGCTAATCTGATCCTTTGTTAGGCCATACTTTTCCGAAATCTCTTCGTAAGTGTACCAGTCCGGATCTACCTCATTACCTTTTTGCTTGATACTATCAATATGTATCTTTGAGTAATAGGCTTTACCATTTCTGTTTACCCTTGGTACCTTGTGATAGGTTACAAAACTCATAGCGTTAGTTCGAGTCATACCATACATGTCCATCACCTGATCCATTGTATAGTAGTTGTCGAGATTGATTTCTTCAAGAAGGTCTGCAAACTTTGCATCAACTGCCTTTTTGCTGAAGAAGGTGTTACGACCTTCATAAACTTTTGGAATACCCATACGGTCACAACGTCCCCATACGGCTTTGCGACCGATGTGATATTTCTCCATGATTTCACGAAGGGTATAATACTCCTGTTCTTCCTTGATTTGATATTTTCTCTTCTTGTATGGTGAAGCTTCATCGAACATCTTGTCTAAGTCTGATGTTCTAACAAAAGTCTTATTTCTAATTTTTATAGCTTTAACTATACCAGTTTGGAAATATCTATATACGGTAGCACGGCTTACACCGAATAGAACGCCAACGTCTTTCGGGGTAAGGAATGCCTTTTCTCGCAAGGATTTTACCTTCTCTTCCTCACGCAAAGCTTGGGCACTTTCTTTCTCATTTTTCTTCTTTTCGGATTCTCGTTTCCGGAAAGCGACACGTTCACAGCGTCTTGAACAGTATTTACTGGTCATTTTGCTGGCAACAAACTCCTTTCCACAGACTCCACACACCTTAATTATTCTCATTTTTACATGCTCTTTTTGGTTAATGAGGTCGTCGATTTTGTCTCAGACTGTCTCACATATTCTCAGTATTTCTCACGAGGTGCCAAACATGAGAAATGGTCGAAGGATTGAAACTGTCTCATTTTGTCTCAGAAGGTACCAAAACATAGATTTTTTCCTTTCCATTTTCTCACAGAATTGAGGGCCACGAATGAAATTTGAGCCAAAAATACACCAAAATATTGGTTTCTACAAATTACAAATGGAATGTGTTAAGACGAAAAAAAGCCACCTAAGTAGGTGGCTTGCAAGCAGTTATAAAAATGTTCGTTTTAGAGCTGTCCAGGGGGTTACTTTCCGATGCAAAAGTGCTTGAAGATATTGTTTAGCGTTTCCTGGCTACTGATCTGTCCGCCAGTGATTTCACCCAATTCTTCCAACACCATTTTCAGGTCTTCGGCGACGATATCACCGCTCATGCCCATTTCCATCGACTCCAATACTCGGGAGAGGGAATCATGGGCACGGAGTAGGGCCTCGTAGTGGCGGGCACTCGTTATGATGACGTCGTTCTCGGTAATCTCAGGAATATCAGCGGCTTTTACTAATGCCTGCTCCAGGGATGAAACATTCTCGCCTGTGCGGGCACTGATGAAGAGTGGGGCTTCTGATTCACTGGAATCAGAACCGAAGGAATGGGTGAACTTATCGAACGCTAGTTTATCATTCTCAAGTTTATCCATCTTATTAAATACCACCAGCAGCTTCTTGCCCTGGTTCTTCAGCTTCATCTCTTCGATTTCTGAGGCTGACGGCTGATCATCCAACAGCCAGATTACTATCTTCGCCTCTTCCATCTTCTGGAAGGTGCGCTCTATTCCGATGTTTTCTACCACATCATCCGTCTTGCGGATTCCTGCCGTATCTATAAAGCGGAAGGTGATTCCGTCGATGAGGGTGGTGTCTTCGATTACATCTCGGGTGGTTCCGTGAATGTCGCTCACGATTGCCTTCTCCTCGTGGAGCAGACGGTTGAGCAGGGTGCTCTTGCCCACATTCGTCTTGCCTACGATGGCTACGGCTACTCCCTGCTTCAGGGCATTGCCGGTTTCGAAGGAGTGGGCGAGAGTGGTAATCTTGTGATTGATTTCTTCGGCTAGTGCCTGGAGTTCGCTACGGTCGGCAAACTCCAGTTCTTCGTGGTCGCTGAAGTCGAGCTCCAACTCCAGGAGCGAAGTCATCTTTAATAATTTTTCGCGAAGGAGGGAGAGCTCGTTGCTGAAATGACCCTTCAGTTGGCTGAGTGCCATCTTGTGGGTTGCCTTGTTGGTAGAGGCGATGAGATCAGCTACGGCTTCTGCCTGAGAGAGGTCCATCTTGCCGTTGAGATATGCACGACGGGTGTATTCGCCCGGTTCTGCCTGGCGACATCCTACCTCTGTAAAGCGATGGAGAACCTGCTGAAGAATGTATCGGCTGCCATGACAGGAAATCTCGGTGGAGTTCTCGCCTGTATAACTGTGGGGTGCACGGAACACGCTCACCAGTACATCATCGATGGTGTTGCCATCCTTATCCTTGATTTCGCCATAATGCAGAGTGTAGGGCTTGGCTTCTTCCAGGGATTTGCCGTTGGCAGACTGGAAGATTTTGTCGGTGAGGGTAATGGCGTCGGAGCCACTGAGTCGGATAATTCCGATAGCACCGCCGGCTGGGGTTGCCAGGGCGCAGATACATTCTTCTTGATTCATTTTTTTATTGTTTAAATTCTATCTAATACAACCTTGATGAGATTGTCGATGGTGCTCTTGTAGCCGGTGTTGGCGCTGAGGGCACGGCGGTTGGCGATGACCATGCAGCAGGTTAATGCCTTATGACCGAGGAGAAGGGAAAGACCGGCGAGGGCTGAACTCTCCATCTCGAAGTTGTTGACACGCAGACCGTTATACTCGAATGCTTCAATCTTCTGATTAAGTTCCTGGTCGGCAAGTGGAGCACGGAGTTCGCGGCCCTGAGGTCCGTAGAAACCGCCACAGGCTATGGTGATTCCACGAACCATATCATCGCCGGCTATCTGGTTGAGCAGTTCCGGATTGTTGTCTACACAGTATGGGTTGCCAATCTGGTCGTTCCATTTTACCTGGCGCTTGAATTCTGCCTCTGTTTCGAGGTCGCAGATTTCGTTGCGACGGGCATAGAAGTTGATGAGTCCGTCGAAACCGATGCTCTTCTGCGAGGCTACGAAGGTTCCGGCAGGGCAGTTGAGCTGCAGGCCGCCGCAGGTTCCGATGCGCACGAGGGTGAGCGTGGTGTGCTCGGGTTTCTCGGTGCGGGTTTTGAAATCGATATTCTTCAACGCATCGAGCTCGTTGACTACGATATCGATATTATCGCATCCTATTCCGGTGCTCTGCACAGTGATTCGCTTGCCTTTATATGTGCCGGTGATGGCGTGGAATTCCCGACTTGAAACTTCGCATTCCTTCTCATCGAAATGGGAGGCTACGAGGGCTACGCGACCTGGGTCGCCAACGAGGATTACTTTATCAGCCACTTGTTCCGGGCGAAGATGAAGGTGGAAGCAGCTTCCGTCTTCATTGATAATCAATTCTGATTCTGCAAAATATTTGCTCATGGTTCGTTTGATTTTAAGTTATACATTATTTATATTGGGGCTTTGCGCCCCCTCTGTGTTTAAGATAAGCAAAGATACGAATAAAAAATGAAATGCGATATTTTTTTAATGATTTTAAACAGTAAAAAAACACGAAGGGCAAATCCCGAAAATGGAACTTGCCCTTCTCTTTCAAATCTCTCTTCTTTTATATCTAGTAAAGACTGCCGATGAACGGAGCCTTTTGCCGGATATTCAGATATGGTAAACTCGGATGAGGGGTTATGAATTCATAGAGAGCAGGAACTCGTCGTTGTTGCGAGTATGCTGCATATTCTTGTGGATGGTGCTCATCGCCTCGATAGAATTCATGTCGGACAGATACTTGCGCAGAATCCACATGCGGTCGAGCGTTGTCTTGTCCTGCAGCAGATCGTCGCGACGGGTAGACGAAGAAATGAGGTTGACAGCAGGGAAGATGCGCTTGTTGCTGAGTGAGCGGTCGAGCTGCAACTCCATGTTACCGGTTCCCTTGAACTCCTCGAAGATGACTTCATCCATCTTACTACCTGTATCGATGAGGGCAGTAGCGATGATGGTGAGCGAACCGCCGCCTTCGATGTTACGTGCAGCACCGAAGAAACGCTTAGGCTTCTGGAGGGCGTTTGCATCCACACCACCGGTGAGCACCTTACCAGATGCAGGAGCTGTGGTGTTGTAGGCACGGGCGAGACGGGTGATAGAATCGAGGAAGATGACAACATCGTGTCCGCATTCTACCATTCTCTTAGCCTTCTCGAGCACGATTCCGGCAATCTTGACATGGCGCTCTGCTGGCTCGTCGAAGGTAGAGGCGATAACCTCTGCATTCACGGTGCGGGCCATGTCGGTAACCTCCTCAGGACGCTCGTCGATGAGCAGCATCATGAGGTAAGCCTCAGGATGGTTGGCTGCGATGGCGTTGGCAATATCCTTCATGAGGATGGTCTTACCGGTCTTAGGCTGAGCCACGATGAGCGCACGCTGACCCTTACCGATTGGCGAGAAGAGGTCTACGATGCGGGTGCTGAGATTGGTGGTGCGGCGGTCGCCACAGAGATTGAACTTCTCATCAGGGAAGAGTGGGGTGAGGTGCTCGAAAGGAACACGGTCACGAACCTCTGACGGGTCACGGCCATTGATCTTGATGATGCTGGTGAGCGGGAAGTATTTCTCGCCCTCGTGAGGCGGACGCACCTTGCACTCGATGACATCGCCAGTCTTCAGACCGAACTTCTTGACGAAGCTGGATGCTACATAAACATCGTCCGGTGAAGAAAGGTAATTGTAATCGCTGCTGCGCAGGAATCCGTAGCCCTCTGAAATCACTTCGAGCACACCGTTGGATTTCACGAGATTGCTGAAATCGTAGGCTGGTGCTTCCTGCTTGTTCTTGGCTGCAGGGGCAGCAGCAGGTGTGTGCTGGTGAGAAGTCTGCGGAGTGGTAGGACGGTCGAAGATATCGACAGTAGGAATGGCAGCCTGGTCTTCGATAGGAATGTCGACTACCAGGATGAAATCGGTTCCATCGCCCGGATCACCCTTCCAGGTTCCGTCTGCATCGAGTTCTACCTTCATACCTTCAGTATAGTGGATAGGAGCTGACTCCTGTTTCTTATCGGTTGCAGTTTTTTCAGTAGCTTTTTCCTTTGCCTCCTCAGCTGGAGCCGGAGCTGCTGCCGGAGCTGCTGCTGCGTTCTGTGCATTCATCTTAGCCTGGAGCATCGCCTGCAAATCACCGCTGATGTTAGCGCTCTCAGCGTTTCCGGCAGAGAACTGCTCTTCCGGAACGGCAACTTGCTCAGGAGCAGTCTGCTGGTTATCGGCTGTTGGCTCTTCCTGCTGTTCTGCCTCAGTAGCAGCCTGCTGGTTAGCCGTCTCCTGTGCATCTTTCGCCATCTGCGCTTCTAGCTCGGCTTTTACCGCCTGATGCTTTCTGATGGCAGCTGCTCTGGCTTCTGCAATGGCTTCGAGTTCTGCCTTGCTTCTTCTGCCGCGGTGTTTCGGGAAGTTGGCAAGTACCTGAGCCTCGATGTCTTCGCCTGATTGGTTTAGAGTCTGCTTCTGGGCAGCTGATTGTAAACTCTGCTCTGCCGGGCTGAACTGGATTTCTTCCTCAACCGCTGGGGCTGGGGCAGTTTCGTTCATAGCCTGAGGAGCAGTCTCGCCGCCGTTAGGACCCAATACCTGGTTCTTCTGCACGTCGAAATTCTCTCCTTCATTACCGTGTACGGAATAAACACGGTCTTCTTTCTTGGTTGCAATGCGGGTGCGCTTGCGCTTAGGGGCTGCTTCAGGAGCTGGCTGTTCCGCCTGGGCGTCGAGAATGGCATAGACGATAGTTTCCTTGTTATCGCTCTTCTTTACCTTGACTCCCAGTTCCTTGGCAATGTCCTTCAACTGAACGACACTCTTTGCTTGTAATTCTTCTTTGCTATACATATATTATATATTGTATATTAATGATTTTTTTCTGAAATGTCGCGTTTCTGAATGGAAACACGGTATTGATTGATAAATTCGTGTGCAAAGATAATTAAAAAATTTGTTTCTGCCAAATATTTTGCCTATCTTTGCACAAAAAAAATAAAAATGGCTAGTCAAATACCCTATTTAGACGTTCAAAACCTCACCAAACGCTTTGGTGCACAGGTTCTTTTTGATAATATTTCCTTCTCTATCGCTGAAGGACAGAAAGTGGGACTCGTGGCGAGAAACGGCACGGGAAAGTCTACGCTCATGTCGGTGCTGATGGATAAAGAGGGCCACGAGAGCGGAGACATCATCTACCGACGCGACTTGAAGGTGGGCTATCTGGAGCAGTCGCCGCAGTTTGATCCGGAGGAAAGTGTGCTGCAGGCGTGCTTCAATCATGAGGATGATCCGGAGAAGGTGCTGAAGGCGAAACAGATTCTCACCCAGCTGCACATTACCAACCTGGAACAGCCGATGGGACAGCTCAGCGGCGGACAGCAGAAGCGAGTGGCGCTGGCGAATGTGCTGATAACGGAACCCGACTTCCTGATGCTGGACGAGCCGACCAACCACCTGGACCTGGAGATGATAGAGTGGCTGGAGGGTTATCTGAACCGCGGCAACAAGACCATCTTCATGGTTACGCACGACCGATTCTTCCTGGACAAGGTGTGCAATACGATTCTGGAACTCGACGACCGCACCATCTACACCTACCGCGGCAATTATGCCTATTATCTGGAGAAGAGGCAGGAGAGAATGGACAATCTGAGAGCCGAAATTCAGCACTCGAAGAATCTCTACCGCAGGGAACTCGACTGGATGCGCCGCCAGCCTCAGGCTCGCGGACACAAGGCAAAATACCGCGAGGATGCTTTCTACGAGCTGGAGAAGGTGGCGAAGCAGCGCATCGAAGACAGGCAGGTAAGGCTGAAGGCTTCTACCGTTTATATAGGTTCGAAGATTTTTGAATGCCAGTATGTGAGCAAGGCTTTCGACGACAGGGGACAGAAGAAGGTGATTCTCGACAACTTCTACTACAACTTTGCCCGCTTCGAGAAGATGGGTATTGTGGGTAATAACGGAACGGGAAAATCGACCTTCATCAAGATGCTGCTGGGCGAGGTTCAGCCCGACAGCGGCAAGTTTGACATCGGCGAGACGGTTCGCTTCGGCTATTTCTCGCAGGAGGGACTGAAATTCCGTGAAGACCAGAAGGTGATTGACGTGATTACGGAGATTGCTGATTATATAGATCTGGGCGGCGGCAAGCACATGACGGCTTCGCAGTTTCTGCAGTTCTTCCTCTTTACGCCCGAGGAGCAGCACAACTACGTTTACAAGCTGAGCGGCGGCGAGAAGCGCAAGCTTTACCTCTGTACGGTGCTGATGAGGAATCCGAACTTCCTGGTGCTGGACGAGCCGACCAACGACCTCGACATCCAGACGCTGCAGGTACTGGAAGAATATCTTCAGGATTTTGCGGGTTGCGTCATCGTGGTGAGCCACGACCGCTATTTCATGGACAAGGTAGTAGACCATCTGCTGGTTTTCAAGGGCGAAGGCGAAATACAGGATTTCCCAGGCAACTATACGCAGTACAGGGAATGGAGCCGGATGCAGGCGAAGGACGAGGCGAAACCGGCAAAGAGCGGAAATGCAACGGCAGAAAACGACGGAGCTGGCACGGCCAAGCGCGACGCCAATTTTGAGAACAAGCGCAAGATGAGCTACAAGGAGAAGCGCGAATATGAGCAGCTGACCCAGGAAATAGATGCGCTGACCGAGGAACAGAAGAAGCTGGAAGAGGAACTCTGCAGCGGAAATCTATCGGTTGAGGAACTGACAGAGAAAAGCAAGCGCCTGCCTGAAATCAAGGATGAACTTGATGAGAAGGAAATGAGATGGCTGGAACTGGCTGAAATGCTCTAGACTTTGAGCTTTGAGCGTTGAACATTGAACTTTATGATTAGTTGATGTGCGGCCGTTAATAATAAATATTTATAAAAGAAAAATAGAAAGAATGGAAATTAAGAAATCAGAATTTACAATATCGGCTCCACGAGTGAGCATGTGTCCGAAAGATACGAAGGCTGAATATGCTTTCATTGGCAGAAGTAATGTGGGAAAATCGAGCCTCATCAATATGCTCTGCAACCACAAGGGTTTGGCTAAGACTTCAGCCACACCGGGTAAGACGCTGCTTATCAACCACTTCATCATCAACAACGAATGGTATCTGGTTGACCTTCCTGGCTATGGTTTCGCCAAGCGTTCGAAGACCGTTCAGAAGCAGCTGGAACAAATGATAAGCAGTTATATTCTGCAGCGCCAGCAGTTGGCTAATGTCTTTGTGCTCATCGACGTGCGCCACGACCAGCAGAAGATAGACCGCGAGTTTGTAGACTGGCTGGGCGAGAGCGGCGTTCCTTTCTGCATCGTCTTTACCAAGGCCGACAAGTTGGGTCCGGTCAAGGCTCGCATGAATGCGGAGAAATGGATGCATGCGCTGGAAGACCGCTGGGAAGCACTTCCACCTTATTTCATTACCAGTAGTGAAAAGAAGATGGGACGCGACGAGGTGCTCGACTATATTGACGAAATCAACAAATCGCTCGCCGGAGAATAATCTTTCGGGAGAGAATAAACCAACAGAGAATGAAACAGATTAATTGGGGATTTATCGGCTGCGGAGAAGTAACCGAAAAGAAAAGCGGACCGGCTTTCAACGAAGTGGAGGGTTCGCAGGTGGTGGCTGTGATGAGCCGAAGCGAGAACAAGGCACGCAGCTATGCTGAGCGCCATCATGTGCGCAAATGGTACACGGATGCATCGGAATTGATAGAAGACCCCGATGTGAATGCTGTTTACATTGCCACGCCACCTTCTTCTCACGCCATCTTTGCCATCATGGCGATGCGTGCGGGCAAACCCTGCTATATAGAGAAACCGCTGGCAGCGAGCTACAACGACTGCATCCGCATCAACCGCATCAGCGAGCAGACGGGTGTTCCCTGCTTCGTAGCTTACTATCGCCGTTATCTTCCTTACTTCCAGAAGGTGAAGGAGATTATCGAGAGCGGAACCATCGGTAACGTGGTGAATGTTCAGGTGCGCTTCTCGGTTCCTCCGCGCGATCTCGACTTTCAGAGCGGCAAGGAAATGCCTTGGCGACTGCAGCCGGATATTGCGGGCGGCGGCTATTTCTACGACCTGGCTCCTCATCAGATAGATTTGCTCCAGAATCTATTTGGTGTGATTACCCGTGCGCACGGCTATCCTGCCAACAGAGCGCATCTTTATCAGGCTGAAGATACGCTCTCGGCGTGCTTCTTCTTTGAGAGTGGAATTCCGGGCAGCGGAAGCTGGTGCTTCGTGGGACATGAGAGTGCGAAGGAAGACTGCATCGAGGTGATTGGCGAGAAAGGTTCGCTCTCATTCTCGGTGTTCACTTACCAGCCGATAGAAGTGATTACGAGCGAAGGAAAAAACTTGATTACGGTTCCGAATCCGCCTTATGTGCAGCTGCCGCTCATCAAGAGTGTGATTCAGCATCTGCAGGGAATAGGAAAATGCGACTGCACCAGCGTTTCGGCTACGGCTGTCAACTGGGTGCTGGACCGAGTATTGTGGAAGAACTGATTTTTTACAAAATCATCATCAGGATTAGAGCGTAAGTTATGAAGAGATGTTTCTGTATAGTAGGATTTATCTGTTCCCTTGTCTGCACTTCGGCAAGGGCAGGGGAGTCCGTGGATTCTACCATGCTGGGAACGCTCTTCAACAAGACGATGTTCATGTCCAATTCCCAGGACAGCCTCGTGAAAGAGCGCCATCGCAAAACCTTCTTCCATCAGGTGGGAGATGTGTTCACCCGGTTCTTCAGAGAATTCAACAGTACGGATTCGGCTTATATAGAAGACCAGCATTACAATTATACGGTGATGCTGCAGAACACCAATACCTACGAGGAATATACGCTCAGAAACAGCGAAGGACAGAGCATTTCCTTCTCGCCTGATCCTTCTTACCGCCTGGGGCCTTATCTGGGCTGGCGATGGGTGTTTCTGGGTTATACGTTCGACCTGAAGCACATTAATTTCAGGAATAACCACACTAATAAAAAGGAGTTTGACCTGAGCCTCTACAGCAGTCTGCTGGGAATAGATCTGTTCTGGCGCCAGACGGGAAATGACTATCATGTTCAGCGGATGAATCTGGGTGAGCACATCAATTGTGCCCCTATCCGCAAGGCTCCTTTCGACGGTTTCAAATCGAGCATCAAGGGATTCAATCTTTATTACATCTTCAACCATCGCCGCTTCTCTTATCCTGCCGCCTATTCGCAGAGTACGGTGCAGCGGAGAAGTGCCGGTTCCATGCTTCTGGGAATCGGTTACACGGAACATGAACTGGAGGTGAACTGGGATAAACTGACCAATCTTGTAGATGAAAAGCTGAATAAAAATCTGACAAACGGGGGAACTCCGGAAGCCAAGATAGACAGTTCGCTGATGTTCAGCAAGGTGAAATACAGCGATGTGAACGTAACCTGCGGCTATGCTTACAACTGGGTTTTCGCCAAGAACTGGCTCTTCAACGCTTCGCTCTCGGTAGGTGTGGCTTACAACCGCTCGAAATCGGATAATGAAAGGGAACATCTGGACATTACCAACTTCAGTTTCAAGAATGTGAACCTGGATGGAATAGGCCGCTTCGGTATTGTGTGGAACAACACGCATTGGTACGCGGGCGCCAGCACCATCATCCATTCCTACAACTATAAGAAAAAACAGTTTTCTACCAACAATTCGTTTGGCTCACTCAATATTTATGTGGGTGTGAACTTCGGCAGGAAACGTCATCATTAACATATAAAAAGAGAAGAGATGAAAATATTTACGAAAATGGCAGCTATCGTGCTGGCTTGTGTGCTGGCTGTTCCGGGAGAAGCCAGGGTGAATGTGGTTTATCAGCGGCAGGACAGTCTGCGGATTGTAGGACTGCTGCAGCAGGCAAGGGCGATGAAGAAGAAACCAGCCAGTTGGATGCTTTGGTTCGGCAAGCAGATGGCGGGCGTTCCTTATGTGGGCGGCACGCTGGACCGAACGAAGGAAGAGGTGCTCATCGTGAACACCCGTGAGCTGGACTGCACCACATACGTAGAGATGGTAACGGCGCTCACCCTATGCGCCAAGAAGAATGAGACTTCTTTCTCGGCTTTCTGTGAATATCTCCGGAATGTGCGTTATGTGAGCGGAGAGGTTTCCTATGTGAAGCGCCAGCATTATTTCACGATTTGGATGGATGCAAACGAGCGCGAGGGAATCGTGAAGAATATTGCGCCCAATCCTCCTTTCTCGGCCGTTCAGACCGTGAACATCAACTGGATGAGTACGCATGTTTCGAGCTATAAGATGCTTAAGGCTCATCCGGAATGGAAATCGGGAATCAGAAAACTGGAACAGAGTGTGAACGGCAAGCGTTACCGTTATGTTCCGAAGGGCAAGATTGCCAACACGGCAGTTTTCCGCAACGCTATTCATGATGGTGACATTATCGCCATCATTACCAACAAAAAGGGTCTCGACACAACCCACATCGGTATTGCCTCCTGGCACAAAGACGGATTGCATCTGCTCAACGCCAGCAGCATTCACAAGAAGGTGATTGATGAACCGATGACACTTTATACTTACATGCATAAACATCCGGTGCAAATAGGAATCAGGGTTTGCAGAGTTCAGTAAAAAAATATTAGAAAAAGAAAAGATAAATGGAAGAGAAAAAGAATTTTGAAGCTGTCTTCAAGGAAGATCTTTATCAATATCTGCTGGGTATTGATAAGGTAGACGCTCATTTGCCGGAAGCTCCGGATTTGGAAGAGCTGTGGCAGAAAGTAGGCGAGAGTTATCTGCCTGATGCGATTCGCGAGTTTGCCAAATATCCTACGGTTTCATTGGGTTGGATCATGTATGTAGGAATGGCGCTTGCCAAGTATTGGGATGAGGATTGGGAACTCTACAGCAAGGTAGAGAATCATTATGAATATCTTCGTGACAGAATAGATTTCGACCACATGGATGATTACATCTGCGAAAAGGTTCTGCTGCTGAATGAGGAAGCGCATAAGGCTGTTACGAATGTAGTGGCAGAATGTGCTTCGCGCTCTTACAGCAAGCTGATTCATCTGAATCTGCAGCCTGGAAGCGAGGAAGCCTTCCGTGGTTTCGTTGCCGCCCTTCACCAGATGTTCCTTATGGGAATAGCCGTAGAGCTTAAAATGCTGGGGTACCACATGACTAAAATGTAAAAGAAAGTCCGTAGGCGTTCTGTTAAAATGCCCACGGACTTTCTTACTTATTACTAAAATAATTACTTCACTTTCTTGAGATATTCTCCAGCGCGGGAATCGCCGAGTTCCTGGGCTTTCTTCAGGTTCTTGATGGCCTCTTCCTTATTTCCTTTCTCCTTCTGGAGCAGTCCTAAGAGAAGGTAGCCGTCAGCATATTCAGGAGCCAACTCTATGCAATGGGTGGCTGCGCTGATTCCTTCATCATAACGCTTTACACGCAAGTCGAGACTTGCCCATTCTGCAAAATAAGTAGGCTCTTTAGGAGCCAGGTAACAGGTGCGGGCAATATCAAGCAGGGCTGGCTGCCACATGCGTAACTTGGTTTCGCATTGGTAACGGGTGTAGAAGAAGGCTGGCGAAACAGGACGGGCAATGGAATCGTACATATTATAATCCTGAATAGCGCGGCGGAATTCACCCTGCTCCTTCAGAAATTCTCCACGTGCCAGATAATAATTCGCAACCATTCCGGTCTTGCTTCCAACGCTTACCGCACTATCGAGCAAAACCTCAATCTCCTTGGCTGGAGCCTTGAGATTCTTCTTAGCCTGGGCTGCCTCAAAATAGAGTTCGCCGCTGAGAAGTGAAGTATTGGTCAAATCCATGAAAGTATCGTAAGCTTTCTGATACTCACCCTTTACAAAATTAATCTGCGCTTCCTGATGGCGATAAATAGGCTGTGCCTTGATTTCGTATGCCTTCTGAGCCTCAGCTATGGCCTTATCAAGCGTCCAGTCCTTATAAACAGAATCGCCCTTGTAAATAATCTTCTGATAAATCAGGTCGGCATAGTTGGAATGAGCCTCATCCTTGGCAGCCGATTTCTTAATGCCTTCTTCCATCAGTTTGGCAGCTGCATCATATTCGGCCTTATCCGTCAGATAAGCGGCTTTCTCCTTGTAACCGAAGGCTGAAGTAGGAAATTTGCTGATAAACTCATCGCTATATTTCGCATACTCATCAGCTGTAGTCTGGCCTTTCTTCAGAGTCATCATCGTCATCGCTTCGTTCTCTGTATCAGGAAGAGCTGTACGGATGGTGGTTTCGCGAAGTGCTGCATCAAGACTCGAAAGACCGGTTACCTTCAGCTGCTTGGCGTAGTTGGCGTCGATGGCCGTAACCTGACCATTGCTGTGCATCAGACCGATGACCTGACCGTTCTTGTTGGCAAACGGACAACCTACTGCATTTTCGGGAGCACTATTCGAGAAGATGTAATAGTTGTACGTAGTCTTGAACTTCTCTACGCTGCTGATGTCCTCCTGCTGGTAAGCCGGCTTCTTGATAGAATATGGAACCAGCCAGACCTTGTCGCCAGCAGCCGATTCCTTGGTTGCAATAGGGGCAGCAACTGTAGAGGCGTTGATGCGGAATTTAGCCACATCGTAGAGTTCGTCGGCTCCCATGATGGCCTCAACAGGAATCGATTTTCCGGAAGCGTCAACAACACTAGCCTTTACAGCTCCGACAAATGGCTTGAAGGTGCTGATAGCCGTTCCCTTGTTGTCGATAAAAACACCTTGGGTAGAGGCGATAATGTCGCCTTTCTGATTGAAAGTAGTCAAGGTGAAAACGCTCTTAGCCAGTTTCTGGACCGAACCCGGCTGGGCATAGAGGGACGATGCTCCGAGCATCAGTCCCATCATGATCATATTTATTTTTTTCATAATCTTATTTGTGTTGCTTGTGTTTATTGAGCAACTCCTTAGCATTTGCCAGGGCAGCAGGCGTAATGTCGCTTCCGCTGAGCATCTGGGCGATTTCTTCTATGCGCTGCTGCTCGTTGAGTTCCTTCATGTGAGAAAGAGTTCCCTCTTCGGTTTCTTCTTTCAGAACCTTGTAATGATGGGTTCCCATGGAAGCAATCTGCGGCAGGTGGGTGATGGAAATAACCTGACGGTTCAAATTGCCCATCTCTGTCATGATTTCCGCCATCTTTTCTGCAATCTTACCGCTTACTCCCGTGTCGATTTCATCAAAGATGATGGTTGGCAGTTTTACGGCGCCGCTGATCATAGCCTTCAGAGAAAGCATGACGCGGGCGATTTCTCCACCGGAAGCAACCTGACTCACCGGCTGGAGAAGCGTGCTCTTGTTGGCGCTGAACAGGAAATTGACCTTGTCAACACCATCAGAACTGAGCGGCTTGGCGGAGAATGAAATTTCGAAGCGGACATTTGGAATTCCCAGAGGAATGAGACGTTTCTTCATTTCTTCTTCTATCTTTCTAGCCGATTTTGTTCGGATGGCAGTCAGTTCACCAGCCAGCTTTTCAGCCTTGGCAAGCAGAAGGGCAACTTGCTTTTCCAGCTCTTCTATGTCTTCATCTCCATTATCAATGTGCTGTAGCTGTTCGTTGATTCGCTCGCGAGTGGCGATGAGTTCCTCTACATTTTCCACATGGAATTTCTGCTGGAGCGAGTAGAGGTGGTCAAGCCGGGAATTGATGGTTTCAAGCCGGTTCGGGTCGAACTCTATATTGTCAACGCTTCCGCTTATTTCCTGGGCAATATCCTTGAGTTCTATATAGCTGCTCTGCATTCGCTCAGCCACCTCTTTCACATCCGGATAAACCTCCTTGATGTTGTCAATCTGCTGGGCTGCATTCTTCAGTTTGTCGAGAATACTGCCGTCTTCGCCCGAGAGTGCATTATCTGCTTCATAGAGAGCAGTCTTGATGTCTTCAGAATGGCTCAGGGTTTCTGCTTCCTGTTCCAGTTGCTCAAGTTCGCCTTCCTGCAGGTTAGCGTCATCCAGTTCCTTAAACTGGAATCGCATGAATTCCTCGTTCTCCCTGTTCTTTGCGATTTCCGCTTTCAGGTCTTCCAGCTGTTGCTTAGCCTTTTTATAGTTCTTGTATTCGGCAAGATAAGCCTTCTTCTGCTTTTCATCGTGGGCAATAATGTCGACCACGCTGAGCTGGAAGTCTTCCTTCTGCAGCAGGAGGTTCTGGTGCTGCGAATGAATATCGACGAGCTGTTCGCCCAGTTCTCTCATCTTGCTCAGGGGGACGGGCGTGTCGTTGATGAAGGCACGGCTCTTTCCGGCAGCAGTCAGTTCGCGGCGGATGATGGTGTCTTCTGCATCATAATCAATATCGTTAGCATCGAAGAAATCCTGCATTCCGTATTTTGACAGGTCGAAGTGTGCTTCAATCACGCATCGGTCTCTTCCTGCCTTGATGGCCTTGCTGTCTGCACGATTGCCCAGGAGCAGTCCGATGGCTCCGAGAATGATGCTCTTTCCGGCACCCGTCTCGCCCGTGATGACTGAGAATCCTGGATAAAGAGGAATGTCCAACTCGTCAATCAACGTGAAATTCTTGATGTATAATTGCTTGAGCATAATTTCTTATCTTATTGTTTTAAAGGAACTTAACCTACCTATGAAGAATCTTTGCTTTATCGTCCGGGAAGTTGCCTCGAATCATTCTGCATGTAGCCTTATTCCTTGATTTTGTCCCAATATGAGTTTTGAGAAGGATTAATGGAGAAGAGCAGCTCATAAATGCTTTCTTTCTCTTTCTGAGTGCCATGTTTCTGATAGATGTTAGCAAGCTCGTCCTTCTTATAGTCGGTCCAGATTTGTGGCAGCAGACTGAGCGGTCTGTCTGTACGTGCCTTCTTCAGATCCTGGAGCAGGGTGTTGGTGATTTCAGTTCTGCCTCGTTCCACATTATTCGCCATTTCATCGAGCCCTTTTCTGTAATAGTTGTATTGCAGCATTCTGAAAGGCTCCATGGCTCCGTCGAGATAATCGGAAATGATGGCGAACCGGTTTCTGTTGTCACTAAACGCTTTCCAGCCCGGAAAATCAAGATTCTGGGCGTTGTTGGTGAGGTTCATGCAACGTTGCAGAATGTCTTCACCACCTTTAGGCGCAAAACTGTCAAGATCTAAACCGATGATGAGGTAAGCATAGTAGGCGAGCAGAGCCGTTAGCTGGTTGTCAATCCGCTCTTCGGTAAACTCCAGCTGGTCGAACTCGGCAAACTTGAACGTGAAGTTTTCATCCACATTATTATATAAGGTGGACGTATAGGCTGAATTGTAGACGGGACGGTTGGCCTGGATGAGCGCCTTGCAGGTAAAGATATTCTGGTCTTTATCATACTTGCTTACCGTGATATTGAAGTTGCACACGATGCGCTCGTTCTTCCTGAATTGAAGATTCGTCCATTGCCTGTCGTTCACAAACTGCTCAAGAGTTTGCTGCAGATTATCGAATATCCGGTTTTCCGTGCCCTGAATCTGGGCATGGTTGATGGTAATCTTAGCCTGTAACTCCTGAGCGGCTGATGTGATGGGGCTACAAGAGATGAGCCAGCTCGTTGATAATGTCACGAGCCACTTCAGTTTTCGGTTTCTTCTCATATTCTTTCTTACCCTCTTCAGAAATAATCGTTATCTGGTTGTCATCCGTACGGAATGTGGTTCCCGGATTGCGAGTAGAGTTAAGCACGATGAAATCGGCATTTTTCTTTTTGCGTTTTTTCTGTGCATTAGCCTCTTCATCGTTGGTTTCCAGGGCGAAAGCCACAATTCTCTGATGTTTTTGTTTCATCTTGCCAAGGGCTGCAGCAATATCGTGAGTAGGGACGAGGCGGAGTTCCAGATCATCTTTCTCGCGCTTGATTTTCCTGTCAGCAATCTCGCTTGGCTTGAAATCAGCAACAGCAGCACAGAGAATGGCTACATCGGTTGAGGCAAAAGCTTTAGTGGCAGCCTGATACATTTCCTCGCAACTTTCTACATCGATGCGATGAATGGCTTCGGAACAGCTGAGCGAAACCGGACCTGCAACCAGCGTAACCTCAGCACCACGACGGCAGCACTCTTCAGCAAGGGCAAAGCCCATTTTGCCGGAAGAATAATTGCCGATGAAACGTACCGGGTCAATCTTTTCGTAAGTTGGTCCGGCTGTAATCATGATCTTCTTGCCTTTCAAATCGAGCTTATCGCTTTCTTTTTCCTTGCAGTTTTCTGATGCAGCTTCATCGGTCTTCGCATTCTGCTGAGCCTGTTCATCGAAGAATCTGTCAAGGCATTCTACGATAATATCAGGTTCTTCCATGCGTCCCTTTCCTTCCAGTCCGCTTGCCAGGAATCCCACTTCGGGTTCTATGATGTGATTTCCATAGCCCAGAAGTGTTTTCATGTTGGCTTGGGTAGAAGGATGCTTATACATGTCGAGGTCCATGGCTGGAGCGATGAAAACAGGCGCTTTCATCGACAGATAGGTTGTGATGAGCATGTTGTCAGCAATTCCGTGAGCCATCTTTCCCATGGTAGAGGCTGTGCAAGGAGCGATGAGCATGGCGTCGGCCCACAGACCTAAGTCTACGTGCGAATTCCAGGTTCCATCGCGCTGCGAGAAGAATTCGCTTACCACAGGCTTATGCGTAAGAGCCGAAAGGGTGATGGGAGTGATGAACTCCTTTCCTGCAGGCGTAATGACCACCTGCACTTCGGCTCCGCGCTTGATGAGACCTCGTATGATGAGGCAAGACTTGTAGGCTGCAATAGAGCCCGTAATGCCCAATACGATTTTCTTTCCTTTTAACATGAATTTTTCTAACTGTTAAGAAATAAATCCGAGTTTCGCAAGGTTTGTTTTTCAACTGCTTGCGAAAGTCCGGTAACAATTATTTTCCCATTCTCTTGTTGAATTCACGAAGGCGGATGCGGGTAAGCACCTGCTTGGTATTATTGGTGAAATCGCTTCCCAAGACCCATGTAAAATAACCCGGGTCTTTGGTCAGAATCTCAGCCACATCCCATCCTTTGTATTTACCGAAGTTGAATACTTCGTGCTTCAAAGGATTTCCGTTCTCATCGTTTACAACGTTGCCCTGGGCGTCTTTTACCTCTTCCCAAACGATGCGTCCGGCGAAATCTACATTATCCTTTTGCTTAGAGAAATCGGCAAGTTCATCCATATTGTTGTTGAGCACGCGCTCAGGTTCGTCCTGCACGCCTGGAGCATACTTGTCGAGCTCGCCCATGAGCACGCGGTAAGTAGCCTCTGTATCCTGATCTGCACGATGAGCTTCGAAATCTTCCTCCATCTTTCTGCCGCAATAGAACTTGTAGGCAGCAGCCAGGTTACGGCGTTCCATCTTCATGAAGATGGTCTGCGCATCGATGAGACGGCACTTGTTGAAATCGAAGTCGATTCCAGCACGCAGGAATTCTTCTGCGAGCATCGGTACATCGAAGTGGTTGGAATTGTAGCCTGCGAAATCGCAACCTGTAAATTCCTTCTCTAATGTAGAAGCCAGCTGCTTGAAGGTTGGTGCATCTTTTACATCTTCGTTGCTGATGCCTGTAAGGGCAACTACTTCGGCAGGAATCTCCTTGCAAGGATTTACATAGAGGTTCTTGCGGTCTTCAGTTCCATCAGGCATTACCTTGATGTAAGAAATCTGTATAATACGATCCTTGATCATGTCGAGACCGGTTGTCTCCAGGTCGAACACGATCAGAGGCTTTGTCAAATTGAGTTTCATTTTTGTAGAAATACTTTTCTTTTTGTTGTTTCAGAGAAAGCCCGTGCTCCTTTAGTCGTTAAGGAGCATAGGCATGATGAGCATCAGAATATCTTCGTTCTCAGGCTGTTCTGCTGGTACGATGATTCCGGCACGGCTTGGGTCTGCCAGCTGGATGATGATGTTGTCGCTGGTGAGATTGCTCAGGATTTCCATCAGACTGCTTCCCTTGAAGCCGATGCTGATAGGAGAGCCGTTGTATTCGCAAGACAACTGTTCCTTTGCAGATGTTGAGAAGTCAATATCCTCAGAAGAAACCTCGAAACGGCCTGACTCGATGTGGAAACGGATGAGCTGGCTGCTCTCGCTTGCAAATGGCAATACGCGGCGCAAAGCACTCTGCAAGCCTCTGCGGTCTACTGTAACCTCGTTAGGATTGTTTGGAATGACAGAGTTGTAGTTAGGGTAGCGGCCATCAATCAGTCTGCATCTCATAACGCCGTCAGTAAACTGGATTTCTGCGCTTCGGTCATCAAACTTGATGATAGCGTCGTCGCCGTCCTTGCTCAGAATGTTCTTCAGCAGAGAAGCTGGCTTCTTAGGCAAGTTGAATGCTGAAGGAGATTCGCTCTTGATAGTGAAGTTCTTGCTGCGAACCAGTTTGTGACCATCGCTTGCTACGATAGCGAGAGCATCTGCTGTCAGGTCGAAATAAATACCGTTCATGACAGGGCGCAACTCATCGTTGGCTGTAGCGAAGAGCGAGCGTGAAATGTTGTTGATCAGCATTTCTGTAGGCAAAGAAACGGTGGTGCAAGCATCGTTCATGCTCTGTGTGCGAGGATATTCCTCTGCGCTCTGACCTGTGAAGTTGTAAAGACCGTTCTGGTAAACAATCTTGATGGCAACGGCTTCTCCGGCAGTATCCACATCGAAGTGAAGAGGCTGCTCAGGCAGTTCCTTCAACGCATCGAGGATAACGCGGTTAGGCACACAAAACTCACCTTCTCCATCGTGGTCGGTAAGAGCGAGTGTACTCTTGATGACATTATCACTATCGCTAGCCGTGATGCTCATTTCACCGTTAGCAACTTGGAAAAGGAAACAATCGAGGATTGGCAACGAATTCTTGCTTCCAATCACTTTTGCGAGCATGTTGAGCTTGCTGCTCAATGCAGAACTTGATACTGTAAATCTCATGAGTATTTTATTTAAATTTTATTTTGTTTTCTGTTTCACCTTAATTTAATTAGGCAATATCACCTAATTGAGCACAAAAATACAAAAAATATCGCTGATAAGCAAAAATAATTGGAGAAAAGTTCTAGTTTTTGAACTATTTTTAGTAATTTCGCAGTCAGAAAGAAAAAAACACCCTTTAAACAAAGGAAAAACTTTAAATATTATCATATGGAATTACAAGGAAAGGTTATTGCCGTTTTGCCTGAAAGAAGCGGCGTCTCTGCAAGAGGAGAGTGGAAAGCTCAGTCGTTCGTAATTGAAACCCACGAGCAGTATCCAAAGAAATTGTGCTTTGATGTTTTCGGAGCAGACCGTCTGGCTCAGTTCAACATTCAGAGTGGTGAGGAACTCCTGGTTTCTTTCGATATTGATGCTCACGAGTATCAGGGCCGTTGGTTCAACAGCATCCGTGCCTGGAACATCCAGCGTGTTGACCCTAACGCCGTAGCTGGTGCTATGGGCGGAATGCAGCCAGGTGCGTTTCCTCCAGTAGGTGCTCCTGTAGCTCCTGCTCAGCCAGCAGCTCCTGCTAATGGCGCAACTGCAGCATTCCCTCCAGTTCAGCCTGCAGCTCCTGCAGCAGAGGGTGGTAGCGCAGATGATCTTCCTTTCTAAAAACAGAAAAGTAAGATAAAATAAGAGCACTTCGCCTGAGATTTTCTTCTGTCTCGGATGAAGTGCTCTTTTTTATTCATAATCTTATATTTCTCTTTATTAACTGTTTTCTATTCTCTACGTCTCTTCTCAAAGAATTGTTTTGAAGCGGCGAAGAAGAGGAGAACGGAAGCTGCATTTTCTATAGCAACCATCCAGAATGTTCCGTTGTAACCGAAATGTTCTGCCACAACTCCGCCTAGCAGACAGCCGATTCCGAAGCCCAAATCCCAACCTGTAAGAATGCTGCTGTTTGCCGTTCCACGCTGGTTGTGACGAGCCACATTAATAAACATGTTGAGGAAGGCTGGGTAAAGATGACCGTTGCCCAGGCCGATGAGACAAGCCGAAAGATAATAGGCTACCGGGTGCTTGACGGCAACAAAGATGATGAAACCAACAAGCGAAAGCAGCATTCCTTCGGCCGCATTCTGGGTAAGTTTGCCCTGGCTCAAGGCTTTTCTTCCCTGCAATCTTGACAGGAACAGACCCATGGAAAGAAGGGCAAAATAAGTGCCCGTTCCGCCCGTAATTCCGAGTTCCTCCTTGCTGTAGATTGCGAGATAATTGCTCAGAACGCCCCAGCAGAAACCGAACATGGCGATGTTGATGGCAAGAAGCCAGGCACGCGTCAGGAAGAAGCGGTCGAGAGAAAGCTTCTCCTTGTTCTTAACGATTTCCTTTTCGGGGAGGCGGATGGTTCCTGCAATCACAACTGAGGCAATCGCCACGATGAAAGCTATCCAGAAGAGAATCATGTAACTGTCTACCGCATTATGGAGATAGATTCCGATGGATGGAGCAATTGCCATGGCAAAATTGTTGCTCAGTCCGTAGAGTCCGATTCCTTCATTTCTCCTACTTGCCGGAAGAACGTCGATGGCGCAGGTGCTGTTGGCAACCGTTACGGCTCCGAACGGACCTCCGTGCAGGGTTCTGCAAATGGCAAACATCAGGATCGTGCTGGCTGCAATATAGCCGGCAAAGAAGATGGCGAAGGCCGAGAGACAGACCATCAGAACCTTCTTGCGCGAAAAGCTGTCAACCACATATCCGCTGAACGGACGAATGATGAGGGCGGCAACCGTATAGCCGCTCAGCACAATTCCAATCACATCTTTCGTGGCTCCAAAATTTTCGCTCAGATAGAGAGGGAGCAAAGGTGTGAGCAGATAGAAGGCGAAATACAACAGAAAGTTGGTAGTCATCACCTTGATGTAGTTTGCATTCCAAAGTTTCTCTTTCATCATTTTTTAGAGTTTATCCTCACTTTTAGAGTTTGTCCTCATTATTAGAGTTTGTCCGCCAGCCAGGCGTCGATGAGTTTTCGGGCGATGGAAAGTTTCTCAGGGAGAATAGGGAGATTCTCTTTCGTGAACCATTTACCACGAGAGAGCTCTTCTTTCTGAAGATGAATTTCTCCATCTACATATTCTGCCGAGAAGCCAATCATCAGACCGCTCGGATAAGGCCAAGGCTGGGAACCGAAATATTTCAAGTTCTTGATAGTCAGACCGGTTTCTTCCATTACTTCACGATGAACCGCCTCTTCCAGATTCTCGCCAGTCTCAACGAAACCAGCCACGAGACTGTCGAAATTTCCCTTGAAATTGCGAGCGTGTACCAGCAAGACCTGATCATCTTTCTTAATCAGAACGATGATGGCTGTGGCAAGCGAAGGCCAGACCTGTTTGCCGCATTCTGTACATTTCTTACTGATGTCGGTTGCCATTTTCATCGGAGCTCCGCAAACGCCGCAGAATTGGGTATTCATGTCCCAATAGTTGAGCTCCTGACACTTTCCTGCTTTCTGGTAAAGGGCAGGAGAGAGTTTGTAGAAACTAGGGCGCAAACCGCACATTTCGTACTTCGGATTGCCGGTAACGGGCTCAGGAATGGTGAAGGTCTTCACCTCTGTTCCGTCTTCCATCGGGGTAATGTTGAGAATGTGAGTCCAAGGCTTTGTTGGGACTGGACTCTCTTCTGAACAAGGAATCGTATAGGTTCCGTCTTCTTTCTTTTCGAGCAAGAGATCAGTCTTGCAAAATATAAACCAATACTTCATTCTTTATTTTGAACTTATTTGCTTTTTTACTTTGATCTTTATAATATGCTTTTCCAGAAGCGTTTCGAGGAGCTATTGCTTCTTACCGAACAGCAATTCGAAATCGCGCTGGGCAGCAGGTTTGGTCCATGCTTCCGGCACAAACTTCCAGTTGTTGTTTGGTTTTGCATCAACCGTTCCCATCTTTTCAATTTCTTCCATCAGATAGTAACGCTGGTCGCGCTTGCTGCGATAGATAATTCGGCTTTCAAGACTGTCTTTCGGGATTCCGGCACCCTTGGTAAGGAGTTCACCGCCACCATTTCCACGATAGCTGTTAACGGCTACCTTGTACCATTTCTTCTCATCGAAAGGTTCGCCGTTGCTCATGCGCAGAATTTTCACCTTCTCGCCATCTGGCTTGGTTACGTCAACTTCGTAATCGATTCCCGCAGCACTATCAAAGTTGAACGAGAGATTCTTGAAGCCGAGGCGTTGCTGGTCGCCAACGGTCTTCTCATCGAGCAGCAGGAGATGGTCGTCCGGGCTCTTCATGGTGTTCACCCAGAGGTCGTAACTCATTTCCAGATGCTTTCTGATTTCTTCGCCCGTCATGCGCATTACGTAGAGCTGGTTCTCATATTTATAGAGATTGAACATGTCGCTCACGTAGATTGGGCCGGCTTTCAGAACCGCGTTGAACTGAAGGGGAGCGTTGAACGAAATGTCGGCTTTTGTTATCTGCAACTGGAGGTTGAGGATGAAATCGTTGAAAGCAGAACTGCCGAAGAACTGGTCGCGGCTGTAGATGGTAGTCTTGAAGTTGCCAATCTGCTTGCCCACATATTTCTTTACTTCCGCAATCTGAGGTTCGAAAGTCTTCATGAAATCCTCGTCGATAGGACAATCTGTCACATCCACAATCTTGCCTGTCACCTTTTTGTCAGTTACCACCAGCTGCTTCTTTCCGTTCACCTTTTTCTTGTTGAGGGTGAGGGTTATTTCAGCATCAGCCACGCTAATGGCGTTGTTGGCAGGATCCAGGCAAACCACTTGCTTTCCATCAGTATTGGTTACGGTTTCGTTGTCGCGCGTATGGTCGTGGCCGAAGAGAACGAGGTCGAAGCCCGGCACTTCTTTTGCCACCTTGATAGAGGCGTCTTCATCATATTCGGCAGTCTGGATGCCTCCGTCTTTTCCGCTGTGGAAGAGGCCGATGATGACATCCGGTTTCTCATTCTCCTGAAGATATTTCACCCATTTGCGGGCGTTTGTTACCATATTTTCAAATTTCAGTCCGCTCCAGAGATTCTCCGTGAGCCAGTTTGGAATGGCAGGAGTAATCATTCCCAAGACTGCCACCTTCACGCCCTCGCGGTTCAGGATGAGATAAGGCTTAACGTATGGCTGGCCTGTAGAAGTACTGATGATGTTGGAACCTAGAACTGGGCAATTGAGTTCTTTTATCCATTTGTCGTAAACTGGATGACCCGTTTCAACATCATGATTGCCAAACACTTGCGCATCATACTTCATGTAGTTTACCACATCGGCAGCCACGTTTCTAGCCTCTGTGTTTACATAATTATAATAATAGCAGGTAGGCTGTCCCTGCAGAATATCGCCATTCTCCAAGAGGATGAGGTTATCCTTGTAGTCTTTTCGCAAATTATTGACGTAGGAAGAAACGCGCGCCAAGGTTCCTGCTTTTGGCTTACGGTTGATGAAATCGTAAGGGAAGAAAGAGCCGTGCACATCGCTTGTCTCTATCACTCTCAGTTTTACGGTACGTTGTTGTGCCATCGCTTGTGAATTGAAAGTTAGCGCCAGAAGAAGCGCAGCAAATAATTGTTTCATATAAATTAATGTATTACTTTTGAGTAATGAAAGCCCATCAGTTGAGCTCTGTTTCTTATTTTCTCTGCAAAAGTACAAAAAAGAACTTAAATAGGCATACTTTTTGTTGGATATTTTTTAAAAACTAAAAAATAGGAGGTTTTATAATATGGCATTTGTTGATTATTACAAGATTCTCGGCGTAGACAAGAACATTCCGCAGAAGGATGTGAGAGCTGCGTATCGTAAACGTGCAAAACAGTTTCACCCAGATTTGCACCCTAACGACCCGAAGGCGAAGGCTAAGTTCCAGGCGCTGAACGAGGCGTATGAGGTGATTTCTGACCCAGATAAGCGTGCTAAATACGACCAGTATGGCGAACAATGGAAGAATGCTGATGCATTCGGCGGTTTCGGCGGAGCTGGTGGTACAGGCGGTTCCGGAAGCTATGGTGGAGCAGGTGGAAATCCATTCGAGGGTTTCGACTTCAGCCAGTTTGGCGGAGGCGGAGGTTTCTCCAGCTTCTTCGAAAATCTCTTCGGAGGTCGTGGCAGAAGCCAGCAGTCTGCTGAAGGATTCGGTTCCGGCAATTTTGGCGGTTTTAAGGGTTCTGCCGGTTATGGTAGCGGCTTTAATGGTGCTGGCTACGGAGCTGGTGCTGATTTCGGTACTGGTGGTTGTGGCGGCGGTTGCGGACAGAATGGTCGTGCCAATAACGGCGAAATGAACATGAATGTGAATATCGACCTTTATACGGCTCTGCTGGGCGGCGAAGGAATCATTAAATTGAGTAATGGTTCTAAAATCAAACTGAAGATTAAGCCGGAAACGCAGAATGGCACGAAGGTTCGTGTTCGCGGAAAAGGATACGACCGAGGTGACGGAACCTTTGGCGACCTGATGATTACTTACAACGTGAAGTTGCCAACCGGGTTGAATGATAAGCAGAAAGATTTGCTCCGTCAGATGAAGGATGCAAAGTAATTTCTAAAAGAAGGGAACGGGTTCTCGGACATGAGAACCTTCCTGAAACATGAAGGTAAAAAGAAAACGCCCTGCAAGAAGGGAACATTCAGAAATGAAGTTCCTGATCTTGCAGGGCGTTTTTTATTCTATTCTGCGGCATTAATCTTCGACATGTTGAACGCAGAAACCTTGCCGTCTGGCGAAACGGTTGCGTTGATTTTGAAATGGTTGGTTTTCTTAGTACCGTCGGTAAGCTGAACTTCCTCACGTGCTGAGAACTGAACCTGATATTCATAATCTTCGTCACCCACCTCGCGCTTCTTGATCTTATAATCGTTGGTGAGGAACCAGTTCAGGTTGGTCACATCTTCCTTATAAAGCTTATTCATAAAGGTAACAACATCTGCCTTGGTAGCAGAATTCTTACCCAGAAGCGAAGAGAGAATGTCTTCGCATGAAGCCTGCAAACCATCAGCATCGCGGGTATTGATGCTTTGGAAGAAATGGCGGAACAGACTGCTTACCATATCTTTCTCTTCTGGCTGCAAATCTCTGCTCTTGGCTTTCTTCATCGCATTCTCAGCCTCTTCGATATGCGAACCGTCAGCATGAGCGGCGAGATAAGCCTGGTAAGCTTCTACATTATCAGCATTCTTGGCCACATTCCAGTCGATGGAATCTATCTTGTTCAAAACCTCCTGCTTGTGTGGACTGTTTGGGTATTTGTCGAGATAAGCCTGCAGGGCCTCTTTCGAACCGCTTACTACGGCGTTGGTCCAGTCCTGATCGGTCTGTTTCAGAAGTTCGAGGTGAGCCATGATGGAATCACGATGCGCCTCGTCAGCATCTTTGTAAGTATCTAGGTAACTCTGCAGAACCATCGGGTCGCTACTCTGCATCGCATACTCGTAAGCTTCCAGTTCCTTATTCTTATTGGCACTATCATAGAAATAGTAGAAAATGCCACAAACGAGGAAGGCGAAAATCAGAGAGATGATGATGACGCCACGGTTGCTTTTTTTCTTTTCCTGGGTTCCCTCGCCGTTACCGCCGTTCTGAGAATTAGATTGCTGTGGGCGAACCGGAGGAACGGGTGGAGTAGGAGGTGTTGCTGTTCTGACAGGTGTCTGAGGACGAGCCTGCTGCCTGAGAGCCTCCTGGCGGCGAATTTCTTCTTGTCTGATTGCATTCTGTCTGGCTGCGTTTTCAGCTTCTTGCTGCTGAGTCATAGAAGCCTGGCTGGCAGGAGTCTGCTGGCTCATTCCTGTCGGAGGCGTCATTCTTGTGAGCGAAGGATTCAGCTCATGGCAGTTAGGACACATTTCCAGGTTGCTGAAATAAATCTCGCCACAATTTGGGCATTTGGTAATTTTGCCTGCTATTTCTACTCCGCAACTAGGGCAGGTAGGTGCTTTATCGCTAATTTGGCGTCCGCATTCCGGACATTTTATAATTGCCATAATTCTATTTTGTGTTTATTAATTTACTTATATAATTCATGCTTCTCTACTTCCAGACCTTATCCACTCTTTACCTTGAAGCTAATCATAAAGTTCCAAGTTCAGGGTTCCAAGTACTATCGATGTCTGAATCTGATTTCTCTGAGCTTGTGGCGCCCCATGAAACGGCTTTTGTCAACATAGCCGTTTATTCCGTTGAGTTTGCCCTTACCCGTATATTGCCACATTTCGAAATCTCTACCATCGCGCAATACAGGGATGCGCTTCGTATACTGGGCAATCATCAGCTTGTAGCTGTCTAGCTTGCCTAGAAGATAGTTGTCATAGAAATTGGCTCCCGTATAGATGAGGGGTTTCTGCTTATATGCTTTCTCTACGAGATGCAGAAACTTAAAGAGCGAATCGCAGAATTCTTCTGTATCCATGCCGCTTTTCGTCTCCACATCAATCATAGGCAAGAGGTCCTGATCTCCCGGACGGCATTGGGCCTTGAAATTTTCCAACTGCGTCTGCTGTGGGATGCGGGGTCTGTAGAAATGATAAGAACCTACTTTCATTCCGTAGCGATGAGCCAGGTCTATATTCTTCTTGTATTTGCTGTCGATGTTGGTTCCGCCCTCGGTAGCTTTCAGATAAACGTAAGCCATCTTAGAGTTGTCGCCCACGGTTTCCCAGAACACGTTGCCCTGATAATGACTCAAGTCGATGCCGTGAACGTGCCGACAAGTGTCTTCGCATTGCACCTGGGCATGGGCTCCCAAGGCAATAATGGATGCTATAATAGAGATAAATAACTTTTTCATAGATGCAAAGATACGAAAATCAGATGAAAATCGTACTACTAAGAGATTAATTTTATAGATATTTTACTCTTCGTCCTGATGAATCCCAGGTTAACCCCTTCAATCCTTACTGAAATTTACTCTTCAATCTCAGATAATGAACGGAAGAAATTGTTCATGAAATTGCTCATGGTTTCTATCGGAGCGTATTGCAGATAGCGCATGCTGCGGCGCAGATTCTTGCGCATGGTTCCCCCCGTGGTGCGTACAAAGCCGCTGCTGGTCTGCTCAAACTGAATGGCCTGCTGGTCCATGATATTATAGTAGAGCGAACGGAGCGTCAGCTTGTAGGCGCCTCTTTCTATGTGATGAACGAACGGGATTTCGTCCTGTTCGAAATCGAAGAAGGTGATGAGCACGCTTCCTTCCAGCTGGGCGATGCGCTGGATGCGGAGCTTGGCAAGCCACTTCTCCAGTTTCACGAAATCTACCTTGTCACCTCGGGTTCTCAGGTAGTCTCCCAACTGGATGATTCCTCTGAGATTGATTCCGTTAGCCAGCATTCCATTTACGTTTGCCACGATGATGCGCAGCAGATAAATAGTCTCGATAGAGGTATCGATGGCGTGGCGTTCATCTTCCTGAATCTTGCTGAGCCGTCGGTTCAGAAAACCGTTGTTCATCTTCACCTCTCCGGCAGGAACATCATTCACGTTCTTGAGCATCTGAGCTATCTTTTTCTTCTTAAAGGTAGTCATCGGTTCCATTTCTTCCTTGATGCCGAAGTTGTCGGCACGGAGCTTAGTAAAAAGGTTGCGCTGAAGAAAATTCATATGCCTTGTTCTTATTAATAGTCAATAATAAAGTTTTGTTCTTCCTGTCAAGAAATCTCTAATACAGAAGGAGCCCCTCCTCTGATTTTTAGAAGTCTTCCTAACTGTATCTCTTAGGATAGCGCAAGAGGATGGCCAGCAGGGCTGCCACACCTATCGCCAGCGGATAGTAGAGATAAGGAAGAATGTCCATCGGACTGAGATTGGCCAGGCCGGCTGCCAGGAGCATCTGTACGCCATAAGGAATCAATCCCTGAACCATGCATGAGAAGGTGTCGAGAATGCTGGCTGCCTTGCGGTTGTCTACGCCAAACCGGTCGCCTATCTTTTTCGAAATATTTCCTACTGTCAGAATCGCTACCGTATTATTTGCCGTACAGATGTTTACCATCGAAACGAGGGCGGCGATAGAAAGTTCGGCTCCACGCTTGCTGTTTACGTGGGCTGTAATCTTGTTGATGATGAAATCGATTCCGCCGTTTTCGCGGATGATTTCGAGCATACCACCTGCCATCATGGCGATGATAATGAGTTCGCCCATGCCGATAATGCCGTTGCCCATGGCTGAGAACCAGCCAAAGAGGTCGTAGCTTCCGGAGGCACCCAGAAGATGACTGCCTATGCCGATGGCGCCACAGAGTAGGGTGCCCAGAGTGAGAACAGCCATTACATTCATGCCGGCAATAGCGGTAACGAGGACGGTGAGGTAAGGCAATACTTTCATGTATTCTACCTCGTTGATGTGGGTTGGGGTCTGAAGACCGACTCCCATGACAGAATAGGCGATGAGCACGAGTACGGCGGCCGGAACCACAATCATGGAGTTGACCTTGAACTTATCGCTCATCTTGCAGTTCTGTGTCTGCGTAGCAACAACTGTCGTATCGGAAATGAACGAGAGGTTGTCGCCGAAATAAGCGCCACCTACGATGATGGCGGTCATCATGCCTACGTTAGCATCCATCGAGTGGGCCAGTCCGGCGGCTATCGGAACCAGAGCCACTACGGTTCCCACACTTGTTCCGATAGATACGGAGATAAAGCAGGCAGCCAGGAAGAGTCCTGGCAGAATCATGCTGGCTGGCAGGATGCTGAGCGCCAGGTTGACGGTTGCATCAACGGCTCCCATCGCCTTGGCTGATGCGGCAAACGAGCCAGCCAGCACGTAAATCCAGAGCATGAGCATCAGGTTGTTGGCGCCGGCACCCTTGCTGTATGTGTCCACTCGTTTCCTGACAGGCATTCCGCCGGAAATAGCCACGGCATAAATGCTCGAAATCATGAACGCTACTGTGAGCGAGAGGCTGGTGTCCTGATGGCTGCTGTCTACCGAATATACGGTAAAAGCCACGATGAGGACAATCAGCAAAAATAATGGCGACAACGCCAGCAAACCTTTTTTATTACTCATACTTCTTTTTTCTTCTTAATTAAAGAGTTACTCCATTCTTGAAGATGGAGATTTCACGATAGCCATTATACTCGTTGCGAGCCTCCTCGCCACTTGCTACGGCTATAATCTTATCAATAAACTTGCTTACCAAGTCTTTCATTTCTACACCTTCTACCAGAGCGCCGGCGTTGAAGTCAATCCAGTTTGGCTTGTTCTTTGCCAGATTGCTGTTGGTAGAAATCTTCATCGTTGGCACGAAGGTTCCGAATGGGGTTCCGCGACCTGTGGTGAAGAGAACGAGCTGGCAACCTGCTGAAGCCAGAGCTGTGGCTGCTACAAGGTCGTTACCCGGAGCTGAAAGCAGGTTCAAACCGGTTGTCTCCAGACGGTCGCCATACTGGAGCACGCCGCTTACCGGAGCACGGCCGCACTTCTGGGTGCACCCCAAAGCCTTATCTTCGAGGGTTGAGATACCACCTGCCTTGTTACCTGGAGAAGGGTTCTCGCCAACAGGCTCACCATGGCTCAGGAAGTACTCCTTGAAGTCGTTAATCAGGTGAACGGTCTTGTCGAAGAGTTCCTTGTTCTCGCAACGGTTCATCAGAATAGTTTCTGCGCCAAACATTTCCGGTACCTCTGTCAGGATGCTTGTACCGCCCTGAGCTACGAGCCAGTCGCTAAATTCACCTACCAATGGGTTGGCTGTAATTCCGCTGAAGCCGTCAGAACCGCCACACTTCAAACCTACGCGCAGTTTGCTTACCGGAACTTCCTCGCGCTTGTCTTCCTTAGCCTGGGCATAGAGGTTGCGCAGAATCTTCATGCCTTCCTCTAACTCATCGCCTTCAACCTTCTGTGTTACAAGAAGTTTGATGCGGTCGTGATCATAGTCTCCGAGCATCTTCATGAAATCATCTGGCTGGTTGTTCTCGCAGCCGAGCGAGAGAACGAGCACGGCACCTGCGTTTGGATGCAGACAGATATCGCGAAGCACCTTGCGGGTATTCTCATGGTCGCCCGAGAGTTGTGAGCAACCGAAGTTGTGGTGCCATGCGTGGATGGCGTCGATGCCTTCGCTGCCTGTTTCTTTCTTGAGAAGTTCTACCAGCTTCTCAGCCACGCCGTTAACGCAGCCCACGGTAGGAACTACCCATATTTCGTTTCTTACGCCTACTTCGCCATTCTTGCGAACGTAGCCCTTGAAGGTGCGGTTTTCCTTAGCGATGTTCAGCTGCTCGTTAACCGGGTTGTAGGTATATTCGAGCGTACCGGCAAGATTAGTCTTGAGGTTGTTCTCGTTTACCCATTCGCCCGCCTTGAGACCGGTCTTTGCATGACCGATAGGGTAGCCATACTTCAGAATATCTGTACCCTCGGCAGCATCGTTGATGAGCACCTTGTGTCCTGCAGGAGTATCCTGCAATAATGTGATGGCCTTGCCATCTACTTCAATCGTTTCACCCTTCTTCATAGGGCGCAAGCAAACCACTACCGAGTCGGCAGGGTTAATCTTGATAAAACTTGATTGTTCCATACGTAGTCTGTTTTTTATTTATTGTTTATAATTTATAATGTTCCTGTAAGAATATTCTTCCATGCGGAAACCCTGTTCTGCCCGATAGCCTTAGAGCTGGGTTCTGCGATAGAAATCTACATTTTCCTTCATCAGCAGCTCGATAGGCATATAGTTTACCGGTGTAACTTTCTTCTTCAGCACGATGGCCTGGAAGAGCGTGTCTACGCAGGAGTAACCCTGCATGTAGGCGTGCTGGGCGATGAGGAAGGAGATGCTTCCTTCGCGCAGACAGCGGGCGTTTTTCTCCACCATATCGTAGCCCATGATCTGAACGTCGCGGCGGTTGGTCTTCAGCAGGAAGTCGCCCACGATGTGCGCCTTCGAAGTCATGGTGATGCAATGGTGGATGTTCGGATGTCCGGCAAAGAACTTCTCCAGCATTTTGACGAATTCAGCACGTGTGCCGCTCAACGGCAGGTCGAGCAAGGTAATCTTCACGTTAGGGAAGTGGTCGTGCATGTAATGGCGGAATCCTACCTCTCGGTTGTCCTGCTGCTTGCTGACCACTCTTCCGTCTTTGGTCTGCCTCATGAGCAGGATTTCATCTTCCTTTGCTGCAAGCATCATCAGCATCTTGGCTGCGAAGAAACCGGAACAGAACGAATCCTGACCGAAGAAAGAGAGCGGACGGAGATCGGGCATGTAGGAGTCGAGCAGGATGAACGGGATGCTTTTGTGATGCAACGCCTCGGTAAACTCGCGGGTTACGTCTAGCGATGAAGGCACCACGATGACTCCTTCCGGACTGGCCTCAAGAATCTTGTTGCCTTCTTCGCGGAACGATTCCTCGTTGGAACGCTCATAGAAACGAATCTCTACATCGATATGGAAGTCACGTCGGGTATCTTCACATTTTTTTGCGCCTTCCTCTATTTCCTCCCAGTAAGCCTCCGATTCATGTTTCGGAATCAGCAGGTAGAAGGTATAGGATTTGTTGTAAGCCAGAGCGCTGGCGTACACATTAGGCTGATAATTCATTTCTTTGAGGGCTTTCTCGACCTTGTCGCGTGCAGGTTTCGATACGTTTGGACGGTCGTGCAGAACTCGGTCTACGGTTCCAACGGATACGCCAGCTCTCTCGGCAATATCCTTGATTCTGATTTTTTCGGCCATTGTTTTTTAGCATTACGGGTCTGGTTGCTTCGCGTGTACTTATTATATAAGGAGCCTCTCCTGGGGGCTACGATAGATAAAACGTCGCAGGTACTTCCTAGCTGTGCACAGACCACAATTAGTATTAAGCAATTCTGTTGTGTGCGACCACAAGTGCGAATTTTGCCGCAAATATACAACAATTTTTTGAATTGTGCGAAGACACAGCAACTTTTTTGCACGGAAAACAAAAAAAAATGCAATTTTATTTCGTTATTCGAGAAATTATGGTTATTTTTGCCCTCGAAATTGAACGACAACTGATAATTGTACTTCATTTCTCTACTGAAAAGTGGAATTTAATTTGTTACTCACAACAAACAAAATAAAAACAAAAAAATTAAAACTATCAAACATGGCAAAAATTGTAACATTAGGCGAGATCATGCTTCGTTTATCACCAGAAGGCAATGATCGTTTCATTCAGAGTGAATCACTTCGCATCATCCCTGGTGGTGGTGAGGCTAACGTAGCTGTAAGCTTGGCTAACTATGGTCATGATGCTTACTTCGTATCTAAGCTCCCTAAGCACGAGATCGGTCAGATTGCTGTCAACGGTCTCCGTCGTTACGGCGTTAACACAGAGTTCATCGCTCGTGGTGGCGACCGCGTAGGTCTCTACTATGCCGAGACTGGTGCTTCTATGCGCCCATCCAAGGTAATCTACGACCGTGCACACAGCGCAATTGCTGAGGCTGACCCATCTGATTTCGATTTCGACAAGATTATGGAGGGTGCCCAATGGTTCCATTGGAGCGGTATTACTCCAGCTATTAGCGACAAGGCTGCTGAACTTACCAAGTTGGCTTGTGAGGCTGCTAAGCGTCACGGCGTAACTGTTTCTGTTGACCTCAACTTCCGCAAGAAGCTCTGGACTTCTGAGAAGGCTATCTCTGTTATGCGTCCTCTGATGAAGTATGTTGATGTTTGCATCGGTAATGAGGAAGATGCTCAGCTCTGCCTGGGCTTCAAGCCAGATGCTGACGTAGAGGGCGGTAAGACTGATGCTGAGGGTTACTACGGAATCTTCAAGGGCATGATGAAGGAGTTCGGATTCAAGTATGTTGTTTCTACTCTCCGCGAATCTCTCTCTGCTACACACAACGGCTGGAAGGCTCTTATCTATGATGGTAAGGAGTTCTATCAGAGCAAGCACTATGACATCAACCCTATCATCGACCGCGTTGGTGGTGGCGACTCTTTCTCTGGTGGTCTGATCCACGGTCTTCTTACTAAGGAGACTCAGGGCGAGGCTCTAGAGTTTGCGGTAGCTGCTTCTGCTTTGAAGCATACTATCCCTGGCGACTTCAACCTGGTATCTGCTGACGAGGTAGAGAGCCTGGCTGGCGGTAACGCTAATGGTCGAGTTCAGAGATAATTATAGTTTAAAGTTTATAGTTGATAGTTTATAGGCAGTCTTGCTTACGGCAAAGCTCCTATTAACTATAAACTATTAATTATTAATTAAAATAAGTAATGGCAAAGTTTAGCAAAATGCAGGTTATGGCAGCCATGAAAGAGACTGGTATGGTACCTGTTTTCTTCAATAAGGATGTTGAAATCTGCAAGAACGTCATCAAGGCTTGTTACGAGGGTGGCGTACGTGTTTTCGAGTTTACTAACCGTGGTGACTTCGCTCACGAGATTTTCGGAGAGTTGGTAAAGTGGGCCGACAAGGCTTGTCCTGAGATGATTCTGGGTGCAGGTACAGTTGTTGATGCCGGTACAGCTTCTCTGTATCTCCAGCTCGGCGCTAACTTCATCGTAGGTCCTAACTTCAACCCAGAGATTGCTCCAGTCTGCAACCGTCGTCTGGTTCCTTATTCACCAGGTTGCGGTTCTGTAACTGAAATCAATAATGCTCAGGCTGCCGGTTGCGACGTAACCAAGGTATTCCCAGCAGGTAACGTAGGCGGTCCTTCATTCGTTAAGAACGTAATGGCACCTTTGCGTTGGAGCAACATCATGGTAACAGGTGCCGTAGAGCCAACAGAGGAGAATCTTACTCCTTGGATCAAGGCTGGCGTTCTCTGCGTAGGTATGGGCTCTAAGCTCTTCCCTAAGGAGACAGTTGCTGCTGGCGACTGGGCTGCCATCACAGCCAAGTGTCAGGAGGCTCTCGGTTACATCGCGAAGGCTCGCGCTTAATTTAGACTATTTTTCATTCGAGATGCAAATTTCAGCATCCTTCTTTTCCATGTCGCCATCATCAATTCTGGTGGTGGCGGCTCTTTTTCTTTCAGCTTGTTCTCCTGCGAATAAGGCAAGGGTAGACGAGCTGAACGAGCAATCCTATGCTTATCATTATCGCAATCTCGATTCTACTAAAGTGCTGGCTGAGAGGGCTTTGAAACTTTCAGAAGATTATCCCTCAGGCCGTGCCGAAGCCTATAACAACCTTGCCTTCGTATGTATAGCCAAGATGGATTACAAGGGTGCCAAGGGATGGCTGAAGAAGATTGAAGAGGAGAGCGATAATCAGATAGAACTCGCTATTGCCGATGTTCAGAACATGCGACTCTGCCAGAGAGAATCGCACAACAAAGATTTTTATGCTTATCGCGAAAAGGCGATGAGGCGTTTGCGCAGAATTCGCGAAGAGGTGAATTCCATGCCCCCGAGGGAAAGCAAACGCGTGATTTATGCAAAATCTGAATTCTATATTGTGGCCGCCACCTATTTTTATTATGTGGGCTTAGACGAGCCGATGCTTCAGGAGCTTAACCGTCTGGACCCAGATGAACTGGAACAGGATTCGGCACAATATCTCAACTATCTTTATAATATAGGTTCGGGCGGAGCTATCGTCAAGGGAACCGAAAACGAAATCAATCAGGCGGAATTCGACCGGCTGATCAGCTGCTACATGCTGGCTAGCGACCCAGCCCATCCTTATCCTTACTGGCAGGCTAACGCCCTGCAGTCTATAAGCGAGCACCTCAGAAAAGGAGAGGTGAGCGATTTCCTCATACGCAACAACCTGCCTGCCTTCCAGTATCTCAACATCGAGCAGATGCCAAACAATCTGCTGGCAGGCAACTTTGCCCAGCGTGCCCTCAACCTCTTTTCGAGCTACGGAGATGTTTATCAGACTGCCGGAGCCAACCGTACGCTGGCTGAATGTTTCTGGGATATCCATGATTATTCTTCTGCGCTCGACTGCCTGAATCATGCCCTGAACGACAACAAGGCCATCGAGCAGGCACCCGACCTCGTAGCGTCGATACGTGAAAGACTCTGTCTGGTTTATTCGGCTATAGATGATAAGCAGCAGAGCGATTACAACCGCAATATCTATCTGGATTTGCAGGACCGTTCGCGACAGGACCGCCAGCTGGAGGCACGTGCCGCGGCACTCGACGAGAACGCCCAGCAGCTCAACCTGATGATTGCTGCCGTGGTGGCGATGATTGTGCTCGTGGTGGTTCTACTCTACGTTTTCGACCACATGAAGCGCAAGAAGATGAAGAACCAGTCGATGGATAAACTGCTTGCACCTTTGCGTGAGTGGAGCGAGAATAACACTAAGAAAATCAACGAATTAAAAGATAAGCAGGAGGAGGTTCAGGATGACCTGAACGTAACCCGACTGCATATCGAAGAAAACAAGAAACGCAATCTGGAACAAAGGGCTAAGATTTCGCTCGTAAACAGTATTACGCCTTTCATCGACCGCATGATTCACGAGGTAAACCGACTCTCCGAAGGGGGCGAAAGCGATGAGGTGCGGCAAGAACGCTACCAGTATATCGCCGAACTCACGGATAAGATAAACCAATATAACAACGTGCTTACAGAGTGGATTCAGATGCGCCAGGGCTCACTCAGCCTGCGTATCGAAAGTTTCCCGCTCCAGCAGCTTTTCGATATTGTAAGCAAGGGCAAGATGAGCTTCCAGATGCAGGGCGTGAAACTCGATGTAGAACCTACAGATGCCGTGGTCAAGGCCGACCGCATCCTTACGCTCTTCATGATCAATACCATAGCCGATAATGCCCGCAAGTTTACACCCGAAGGCGGAAAGGTAACCATTAGCGCCAAGGTTTCTGACTTTGTGGAAATCAGCATCTCAGATACCGGAAAGGGTATGGACGAGGAGCAGCTGGCGCATGTCTTCGACCGGACCTATACAGGCGGTCACGGCTTCGGACTGCTCAACTGCAAGGGCATCATAGAGAAATATAAGAAGGTGAGTTCGCTCTTTGCCGGCTGCCAAATCAAGGCAGAAAGCAAGTTGGGCGAGGGGAGCCGCTTCAGTTTCCGTCTGCCTAAAGGTATCGTCCGCCGAACCCATCAGTTGTTGGGCATCATCATCATGCTATTCGTGCTGCTGTCGGCTTCGGTCCAGCCTTGCGAGGCTAAGAAGGCCAACGACATCCGCCAGCGCCACAATCATCACAAGACGAACGTAGATGCCAATCTCCAGCGTGCCGACGATTTTGCAGATAGCGCCTACTTCAGCAATATCAGCGGCACCTACCAGCGCACCCTGGCCTTTGCCGATTCTTCGCGCCATTATCTCAATGCGTTCTATCTGTCGAAATATCCCGACGGCAAGTATCTCATGGTGGCTCATCCGGAGGTGGGAATGGCGGCAGAACTCTATTGGATGCGCGAAGGGCTTAGAACCAATTATCACGTCATTCTCGACCTGAGAAACGAGTGTGCCGTGGCTGCCCTGGCGTTGCACCAATGGTCGCTCTACCAGAGTAACAACAAGGTTTATACCCAGCTGTTCCGCGAGATAAGTGCCGATAATACGCTCGATATTTACGTGCACACGATGCAGCAGAGCGAGAACTCGAAGACCGTGGCCGTGGTGCTGCTCATCCTGTTGCTGCTGCAGTTGCCGCTGGCTTATTATCTGCTCTATTACCGCCACGTGCTGAGTTACCGGTTTGCCATGATTGAACAGACCAAGGCTAAGCGGACCGACGAGGCTGAGCAGGAATCCCTGAAACTGGAGCTGATGACCGATGAGCTGCATAAGGCTGAATATGAGAACGATAAACTTCATATCTCCAATTCCGTGCTCGACAACTGTCTGTCTACGCTCAAGCACGAAACGATGTATTATCCGTCGCGCATCCGCCAGCTTATCGATTCGCAGCCCGATGATGTAGATTCGCTCAAGGAACTGGTAGATTATTATAAATCGCTCTATTCTCTGCTCAGCGCCCAAGCGATGGAGCAGGTAGAAGGCAACATCAAGGCAGATGATTTCCTGAACCGCTATCTTGTTTCTCTGATGCGTGGCAATTCCAAGGATTACCATACCGGAGTGGCTGAGATTCCGGGTTCTGCCTACGTGAGATATTGGATTGACCAGCAGGATGTGGCCTATGATGCTGCGCTCCATGCCCAGCTCTTCACCCCTCTGACGGGCGATTTGCGCTATCTCCTGTGCCGGCAGATTGTGAGGGAACTGGGAGAAATTACCAATCTGCGCGGCTGCGGCATCAAGGCTTGCCAGGGCGATAAGGGTTGCCTCAGAATAGAGGCCGTGCTGCCGGCACGCATCAAATGGAAAAGTTTAAAATCATAAGAAAATAAAAATATCAGAAAATGGAAAATTTTAAAGTCATCATTGTAGAAGACGTGCCCCTGGAACTGAAGGGTACAGAGGGTATCTTCAAGAATGATATTCCAGAGGCTGAAATCATCGGTACTGCCGAGAGCGAAATAGCCTATTGGAAACTCATCAAGCAGCAGTTGCCCGATCTGGTTCTGCTCGACCTCGGACTGGGCGGTTCCACCACGGTAGGCGTAGAAATCTGCCGCCAGACCAAGGAGCAGTATCCTGACGTGAAGGTGCTCATCTTTACAGGAGAAATTCTGAACGAAAAACTCTGGGTAGATGTGCTCGATGCGGGCTGCGACGGCATCATTCTGAAGAGTGGCGAACTCCTTACGCGTGGCGATGTGGCGAGCTGCATGGGAGGTAAGAAACTGGTGTTCAACCAGCCTATCCTTCAGAAGATAGTAGACCGTTTCAAGCGGAGCGTAAACAGCCAGCTGATGCGTCAGGAGGCTCTGGTGAATTATGAGATTGATGAGTATGACGAGCGTTTCCTGCGCCATCTTGCGCTGGGTTATACCAAGGAGCAGATTACCAACCTGCGCGGAATGCCTTTCGGCGTAAAGAGTCTGGAGAAGCGACAGGCAGAACTGGTTCAGAAACTCTTCCCTGACGGCAATCACGGCATGGGCATCAACGCCACCCGCCTGGTGGTAAAAGCCTGCGAGCTCCGCATCCTCGATATCGACCATCTGCAGGCAGATGAAGAATAACTCGTTTCAATAAGCGCTTTTTAAAGAATGTATAAGAAAGTATTGGCCTATCTGGCATTATTGTTGGGAATAGCCGAAGTAGTGGTGATTCTGGTTTCGTGGCTGCTTACAGCTGCGATGCCCGAGTCGTTCACCCATTCGCTTACCAGCCCCGAGGGCATCCGCTGGTTTACGGGCCATTTTGTAGACCATCTCACCTCTGTATGGCTCGTATGGCTGGTGCTCATCAGCATCACCATCGGGGTGGTAAGGCAGAGTAGGGTGCTCCATTTCGACCATACCCAGTATCGCCAGCGCACGGCCTTGCGCCTGATGCTCATCGAGTTGTGCATCTCTGCAGGTATCATGCTGGCGCTCACCCTCTTGCCCCATGCCATTCTGCTGAATGCCGTAGGAACCCTCTTTCCGAGTCCGTTCACGCATAGTCTCATTCCGTACATCTGTTTCTCGGTCATGGTGATGAGCATGAGTTACGGCATCATGAGCGAGAGCATCAAGGGCATCAGTCAGGTTTATGATGCGATGAATCAAGGCATCCGCCTCCTGTCGCCCTGCTTTCTTTTCTACATTCTCGTGATGCAGCTCTATACATCCATCCTCTATGTAATGGAGTAAGATAAAAGCCCCTGATGCTCGTTTCCTTGCATCAAGGGCTCTTTTCTTACTCCAAACCGTCGCCCTCATTACCGCCGGTGGTTCCGCCGCCCGGGGTGTTATCCGAACCGCCACCACCTGGGGTGTTGTCTGGGTCTTCCACATCGCCCTTATCGTCGGAAGTAACGTTTTTCACCACTTTGCCGTTGCGGTCGTAACAGGTAATCTGGATGGAGGTTTCCTGCAGCTCGCGCTTGATGTCAACGCTTGGGGTGAAGATAACACGGCGGTTGGTAATCAGACTGGTAGCCACTTCGCCTACGGTAGGCACACTCTTGGCTCTTACGCCGAATCGCATGGTTCCCAATCCCGGAACGGCTACGGAATGGCCTTCGGTACACCACGCCTTGATAACCTCGCCTGCTGCATCCCAGCAAACCTGCATCACGCCCACGCTAACGCCGCTTCTGATAGCAGCCTCCTTGATAACCTTGCTCTCTGAGAGCTTGTTGTAAAGTTCGGTACCGAGGATGAATCTGTACTGACCCTTCATTTCGCCTACTTGGATAAGGGTCTCCTTTGCTTTCAAATTAATTGCCATAATCTTTTGAATTTTAAATTGTTATAAACTATTAACTCTAAACTACCTGATGGTAATGGTTGGCACATAGTAGGTAGAATCTACTTTGGTGGAGATGTTGTTCTCCTGATGTTGCCGCTGGTTCTTTCCGATTACGAGTCCTGCCGTGCAGGAGCTGGATAGGAAGGTGACGATGGCTGAGCAGATCGCCACGATAAGATACCGGATGAATGCCTTCATGTTCTGGTTCATGATTTTTTTCTGCCCCCTGCTAAGTTTCGCTTTTTCCTCTTTCCTCAGAAGAAGTTTTCCTCATCCGTTTTCTGGAGAGTACTTTTTGCGAAACGACTCGTTTCGAGGCTTGGAGTCTTGGTTTCATTACTCTTGTTTTCTGAAAAGCCTAGCCGTGAGAGAATCGTGGTTATTCTCTTGTTTTCCTGTGCTTCCCCGTTCTCTTCTTCAGGCCTTTTTTATTTCCCCAATTAGGGAGATATTTTTCTCCAACTGGGCAAGTGATTTTGCGCGCTTTCTGAATCACGATGCAAAGATACGAAATCCCGATTTATCAGGTGTGCGATAGCGTGCGATACCATGCGATATCGGAACATTTAATCACTAATAACTATCCCGGTTCCCCGAGGTTATCGATAATAGCCTTCACCTGTTTGGGCGTGAACGACTTGCAAGTCTTTTCATATCCCATCTGCTGCAATTCATCCCAGAGCGGCTGGCAACGGCGAATCCAACTCATGAGATGATTCACGGCCGTGCGTGGCATACTCTCGGGAAAATACATCAGTCCCAGTTCCTTCTTCGTATACGAACGGTTTATAAAATCTTCCATAATCTTAATTTTTTAATCATTTGTTTATCGGCTCCTTGCTCCCGGAAGTTGCAGCAGCCCCTAAAAGATAGTATTCGCTGAAATCCTTGCAGCCCGGTGGCAACTGGTGGTGAACCAGCTGGGGGAGCATCTCCCTGAGTTGCATGAAGAGGCTTTCGCCCGGCACATCCTGATCGGGAAACATGTGGAATTCCACCTGATACAGTTTTCCGATATCCGTCAGCAACTGCTTATCCTCGGGTTTGAGGAGCGTGGCAGAAGGGATGGCTATCGCCTTATGACCGGCAGAAAGCATCGCCCAGCAGTCGCTACATCCCTCCGTAATAAACAGCCTCTCGCCCGGTTTCAGTCTCTTCACAACCGGCAGGTTATAGATGCTGCATCTTGCGCCGTAAGGGAACCGGAAGCGGGGAGCATCCTGCTCCTTCTTGTAATCCAGGTTCCGGTTCTGGATTCCTATAAGCCGCCCATCGATATCGAAGTAAGGAATCTGCAACCAGTTGATGCCCTTCTTGTCCGTCCAGGAAGTCAGTCGGCACCAGTTCACCACTCTCCAGTCAATCTTCCTCTCCTCGAAGAGAAATCTTCGAGCTGCCTGGTTGAGCCAGGGATGCTCGAAGAATCTCGCATACCTGCTTGCATCGAAGGAAGATTTTCCCGAATTATCACCCGAAGAAGAATCCTCCTCCAGCTGAATCTGATGTTCTTCTGCGAGCCATCGGCAAGCCGACGGGAAATCCTTCCCCAGGTATCTCATCGCCAGGTCGATGGTGCCGATGGAGTTTCTCATGCATACATAGCATCTGCAGCTATTCTTGGTCTTGTTGAACGTAAGGCTGGCGTGGTGGTCGTCATGGAAGGGGCAGAGCGCCTTATGGTGCTCCACCTTCATCCCCATCTCTTTCGCGACCTTCTCTATCGGAAGTTCGCGCAGTTTCTGAATCTCATATTTCTCCATCATATCCCTTTCCCTTTCTTTTTCTTGGCCGGTATACCCGTCAGATATTCTGCAGTCTTGGTATAGAGTTTCGTCTGGCTGTTATAAGTAATAAACTGGCGGTTCTTCCATACGTTGAGCTGATGCTTGGTACCTTCCTGATTCTTGCCCAGACTCAGGCGCAGGGTTTCCAACTGCAGTTCGTTGAAGGAATTCTCCAGCTGGTCGAGCATGTTTTTCGGACCGCTTCTCTGAGCCTCTTCCTGCCCATCGCCCGTTTTAAACATGTCGCCGAACACCTTAACCTTCGACCACAAATCGTAGTAGCAGAACCATTCAACGAAGTCGCCGATGGATTTCGACCAGCTCTGGTCGTTCAGAATCCACAGCACGGCTCCCTTCTTCCATGCCGAGAAGATGCTGCGGTGGGAGAGTTCCCAGAGCGTATCATCATCAGCAAGGTCGGCCAGGCGTGCCATTTCCTCTGCCAGCTTATCGGCTATCTTGTTGAGTGGCTTCACCACAAAACTGCCCTTGCAGTTGTCCAGCCTCAGCAGGTAGCCATCGAGCTTTTCGAGGAAATCTTTGTTGTACGTTCCCTGTCGCGGAATCTTTCCGCTTCGCTCGCCACGGGCTTTGTAGGCGAAAGGTATGCGCCCGAAGAAACCATTGGTCAGGTCTTTCTTGTAAAAGAGTCGGGCCGCCTCGGGAGTAGAGGTAAAGGTGAGGTTCACACGGAGCAGAGGGTTGCCCGTTACGCCATCAGCCGTGGCGCGCAAGGCTCCAGCCCTCTGACAGTCGAAGATGTTTCTTACCATCTGGCTCACCTGCTTATGCCCACCACACATTCTGTCGGCCATCTCCACCTCAGGCAGATTGATGTACTGGGTTCTTCCGCCCAGCTGTTCGCATGCCATAGCGTTCTGGATGAATGCAGGATTGGTGACATCAGAAGGTGGAAACCAGAAACTCACGTCCGGGCGCTCCGGTTTTTCCTTGTTGGCGCCCTTGGTTTTCATCTGTCGCTGCCAGTCAACCAGTTTCTTGAACTCAGTCTCATCATGCTTTCTGAAAGGTCTCATGATGGCCTCTACAAGATGACCCAACTGTGCCTTTCCGATACCCGATGGACCTATCAGATGGCCCATTTGCCCGCACATTTCGTAATATTTGTTGTCGGAATACATGAATCTTACGTCTGTGAGATGAGCTGCTAATGCCGGAATTGCCATCGGAATGAGCACTTCCTGCATGTCTTTAGATGCCTGAGAGATGGCAAATTTTACAAATTCAGTACCCTTGCTGGGTTTGGGCATCGCCGGAGCGATGTTGCTAAAAATATTATAATCCATTGCTTTTTAGAGAGTTAAATCAAATTTCATGTTCATTTTTTCTTGCTTGCAGTCTCAGTCTCAGAGTCTCAGTTGTTTTTTTTATGGTCTCGCTTCCTATATATATTATATATAACTAATTAATAATCAATAAGTTATAAAGACTTAAGAAGCGGGTTTGGAGTTGGATTGTGACATTTATCCTAACTGAGACTGAGATTTGAGACTGCTTTGAAGAGGAAATGAGGGTAGGGATAATCCTGTTACCAGCATCCCCCGAAGTCCCCATTTCCTCTAGAAAGCCTCAACTCCGTTTATCTGTCATCACTCTTGCCGCTAATGATGAGCAGTTCGTCGGCGGCTCCCTGGCAGAAGTCCTGAAAGGTGAAGCGTTCTGAGAACTGCGGGCGGTTGAAGGTAGGGTAGAGCGTACCGTCTTTTTTTCGGTTCACGTTGATGTACGTTCCTTCATACACGTGCGGATTTCTCTGCACCACCTTCTGCAGTTTCTTCTCCTGGTCATTCTGCACAAAGGTGAAGTGGTCTTCGCCGTCGTGCGTAATGGCTCCATCCAGATACTCGCCAACGGCCATGCGCCCTGGCTCCTTAGTCATCAACTTGAGGTCGATACCCAATTCTGTGTTTGGGTAGAAATTATTGAATTTTAAATTCTGTGCCATAAGCTTATCAGAATTTGGGCGGTTAGGCCATCTGCTTAGCCCATAGCGTAAGATGGTCAAAAACTGAATTGTTCAGCTTCTGACAATGGGGTAAATAATGCTGATTTTGTTACCAAAAAACTATAAAATGGTAACAAAAAAGTGGTAACATAAAAAACAAACCCGGAACTCCGTATGACGCACACAGAATTCCGGGATAAAAAAAATAAAAATAATATCGATATGGTAACACAAATTGAAACCTTATTCATTTTTATGTTCGATGAAGAGTTTTTTTACATGCAACTCTTTTTTATACGCATCTCTTTTTTATACACATCTTGAAGGACTGCCTCTCTAATGTCAATATCTTCATCATTTTCTTGGGGCGAAAGTGGTAGCTCTTTTTTGTAATCTAAAATATATAAAATAGTGTTGATTTGCTTCTCTGCATTCTCATCCAATCTGTCGGTATTGCTACTACGGTTTTTCCCAAATTGTTTTTGAACGATAGATGAGGCCGAAACGCCTTTCTGCTCATCCATATAAGATTGCTTGAGAAGACGCTTAGTTAATTCGGTTAGAATGACCAAAGGTTTCCCTATCCATCTAATGTTACAATTTCTGTTTTCTCCATCAAACAAATGTTCGAAGTCTTCAGCATATCTTGGCTCTTCTATCCATTCCCACTCTTGCATTTTTCTCATAACAAGATTTATCCGTTTCACTCTTGTTTCTTGATTCTTACAATTATAAAGGAACGTAGGATACTCTTCTGAACTTTTACAATTCTTCTTTGGGTGATTATTTTTCTTAGGCGATAGAGTTTCATTAATTTTTTCTGTTAGATTTGATTGCGAAACGAAATACTCTTTCATCCATCCCATCATCTCCTCTGTATATTGATTTACCGACTCCTTCAACTTGATTTCTATTGCAATACAGGCTGGCTGGTTATTACATTTCCACATTTTATGAATACTTTCATGCAGAGTCCTTTGTAGTTTTCCTCTATAATGAGAATGGTTGACAGCATTAATACCAAACATAATGGTATATAATAACATAGCAACCTCCGCTTGACTTGTTGCGACTTCGGCAAGAGTATTATCTTGTTCTCGATAAATAGTTAAAGAATTGGTCCACATATCTTTACAATAATCTGCGTCGATATCGCCATCACTTAGTATTATGTCTAGTTCTTTTGCTGCATCAACAAACAAATTCTCGGTAGAGATTATGATTGCAGGGTATTGCTGAAGAAACACATCACGAACTTCACGACATAGCCTGTAAAAGATATGATTTTTGAAATGTTCTTTCAGTTTATCTCTTTGGTTTTGTTGGAATCTCTTTGTCATCTTTTCTTTCTTTTACTTTGTAAAACACCTCATCCAGCCATTTGGTCAAATCAAAATCGCTAGTTTCAATTTCTGGAGTCCTATATTCCTTATAATTGCTGATAACTATATCATTCATCGGATATTTGGCTATGATATTTTCGTTGCATGTATACTCGCCATAATTGCGAAATTTCACAACCAAATCAAACGCATTATCGCTGCTATAACCTACTACGGCAGAAAGTTGTTTCAGCTTATCAGTTTTAGTGCCTGTACCTAATTTCATAGTTGTGGTGGCACTTAGAGCTCCATATGTTTCTAATATCTTTGAGCGCATTTCCATCTCCTCCGTCAACTCTTTTGGAATTCTTGTCGTAGGACAATGTTTAGTATTTACATATTTGAATGTAAACTCTTCAATTATATCTCCGTAATCAATAGTTCTACAATCAATAAAATCTTCAAATTGAGTTCTTATAGTTTTTTCTTTTATCGTAGTATGTATGCCCATGCTGCTATATAATTTATCATTAAAAAAAATCTCTAGACCATTCCTAATGGTTTTTGTGTTTCTGTCCCATGCCGATGATTTTTCAATGGCAATTTGGCATCTCTCATTGCGATAATCTACGATTACATAAGCATATGGATAACTATACTGAGAAGTACCAATACAATCCTGTACTTCTTTCTCAGTACTATCAGGCAAATCATAGATTGTAAGATTTTCCTTATTATGGATCCTTATTAAGGCAATACCATTTTCGTTTCTTAGAACACAATTGGGAATATGTTCTTCTCCTTCTCCACGTCTGGTTCTATTTATACTCAATTCGCTTCCCTTTTTCCCAATGATTTTGCCCAGGTAAAAGTTAGGAAACAAGGATACTGGCTTATCTTTCTCTTCGTTTTCATCAAAATCAAACTGTGGGACGACAGTTAAACCAATGTTGTGAATAATGTATTCGCTCATTCTTTTTAAGATTTTAAGATTTTATCAATATATTAATATCTCTCCTTGAAGAAGGATAGGGGATAGAATTATTCTATTTCCCCCATCACTCTTCCTAGAACTGTGTTTCTATAGGTGTTGAAGATATTAGGCTTCAGCATCATGTAGTTTGGCAAGCTCTCTAAATATTCCAGTTCGAACACAAGGCGTGGGTCTTTATCATTTGACTCTGGATGAATCTCTGCCTTACAGCCTATGCGAGCTATGCGGATGAGATACAAATCCTTGACTCCCTTGCCCTTGATATAAGGCATGAAATAGTAAAGCTTGTTGAGCGCAACAGTCGATGGGAAAGACTTGGTCTTACCTGTATAGTAAATCTTTGTCTGACCACCATCTAGGAAATAATCTGTATTATCTTCCTTGACAAAGCCTACCAAGAGACTTTTGTTCATATCCAAGGTGTAGCTCTTCTTCGGCTTATTTATTTTCAACTCAGGATTCAATTCTGAGAATAAGCCAAAATTCAGCTTTGGTTGAGAGTCACGCTTAATATCTATCGGATGGGTAGAAACCGGTTCCTTCTCATAGATGAAGCGGTAAAGACTCTTGCCAATCTGCTGAACGATTCCGCACACCAAAGCATTTCCCATCAGGAAGGCCCGACGAGCATCCGTAACATCGGGATGCAAGGTGTGGTTGTCTGGGAACATATTCAGACGCTCCAATTCTATAGGTATCAGTCGGCGATAGCGACCTGATGCAGTCTTGATGACATGTTTGAAGCGTGATGCACCAGCACCTCCTTCACCTGTAATGATTGTACGTGAAGGCTTATCCAGGGAATCAGGGAAGGCCATTCCGCCCTCAGAGAAAAGATACTTGAAACCTTCCTTGGTAGTGCGTTCTATTTTCTTTGCACCCTTTTCGTATTCCCATCTTGCAACTTCATCTTGCGGAATAAAGAACTCCTCTGGTACCAGGGACTCATCAACGATATTGCCGCCAAGTGTCATAACAGGGCCATCATAAACCGCCTCTGCATCTACCGAATATACACAACGGTTGCGCATGATACCGGCATTTCCAAATGGACTGTCTTTTCCTTCCTTGTTGAAATTATCCGAAACCTCCTTAATAGTTCCTTTAATCTCAAATTCAGAGAGGGTTTTGTCCTTCGGTTTAAAAGGAAAAGCCTTTGCCAGCACGCCTTCATAAAGCACCCAATCCTTCAACTCTTGTACTTGCCTTGAAACATTTGAATTCTCACGGTAACCGACAATATAAGTACGGCGTCTGCGCTGAGGCATTCCGTATTCTGCTGCGTTGATTACTCGCCATTCTACCGTATAGCCCAAATCTGCGAGTGAAGCAAGAATGATTGCAAAATCACGTCCACGTTGCTTGGCAGGCGAACCGAGCAAACGGTCAACATTCTCAAAGAATATATAGCTTGGACGATTATCTCCCTTCTCGTTTAAGATGCGATAGATTTGCCACCAAAGCACACCCTTCTTACCCTCAATTCCACCAGAACGGCTAAGAGTTGAAGCTACAGAATAATCTTGACATGGGAAGCCGCCTACCAACAAGTCATGATCAGGAATATCAGCTGTTGGTACTGTATTAATATCTTGGTTGCTATGACCCTTTGAACCAAAGCGTGCTCTATATACGAGTGAAGCATCTTGGTGTTTGGTTGATGGTTCCCATTGGTTGTTCCAGATGGTTTCATAGGCATCTGAAGCTCCCTCCAAACCTATGCGGAAGCCTCCTACGCCTGCGAATAGTTCTACTACCTTTATTGTATTTTTAGACATATTTATATGTATGGAATTTCTTGTAATTTTTTAGCAATATATGAACCCTTAAGCCAGAAAAACTGCGGAAGCATTCTTATGCCATTCACACTTTCTGTTCTTGTTTTCTCTGTCGAAATATCAGCTCCTCCTCGGAAGAAAACTTTATATTCAGAACTCTTAGGGAAGTTTGGAGCTCCCATATAGGAACCGCTATTGTTCATACGTTTATTACCCTTTTTGTCATAAACGTATTCCCATTCCAACTCATTCCTATGAATCAGATTTCTGGAATCCTCCCAGGTACGCCGAACTTCATTCTCGATGAATTCTTCATCAAAAGCAAAGCGTTTAAAACCTTCAAAAACGGTCTTGCTCGGGTCTTTACTATCATGCTCACAGAAGATAGGGCAGAGGAAACTGTGCTCACAGAAGTAATCGTATACATCGGAATCTTCAAAGTCTGCATCTCTATCTGCCCATTCTTCAAAGTCGATGTGCTTGAGCTTCATATCCTCTGTTCTTCCACCTTGGGGCGTAATCGTAATGGTCTTCGCTATGATACCAGCTTTGTTAAAGTCTGAAATCTGATTTAACCTGTTGCAATCGGTTCCGAACATACGGATAACGCATTTAGCTGAAATATCCTTGACCTTTGCATCTATTCCGAGCATTTCTCTTAACTCAGGCAGAGTCTTACCCTTATACATTAATGTAAGTGCATGGCAACGAGCATCCAGCTGGGCGAAACTTGAAAAAGATTCTTTCAGTACGATTTCGTTCTTTGCTCTGCTTTTGTCAAAATGTCCTCGTACGATGTAATCAACAAAGGTTTGTTTCAATCTATATCGGGGCTTTTGGTAAGAGCCTGTTGCTGTGCGCTTGAATCCTGGTACTAATTCTATCAGCAAGAGATTTGGACGAAGAAGGTGAGTGAAACCAACCAGCTGTTCGTTACGCTTTTCTGCATCCTGATAATCATGATAAACCTGTTGCAGGTGGCTACTGACAATCTCCCAGTCGTTTTGTAATTTGTCTTTTTCTTCTTGTGAGAAAGAATTGTAGCAGTAGTCAACAATAGGGAACTTAGCATAGCCGGAAGCAGGCACAACTTCGTATGATTTATATTCATAGAAGATGATTAAAAGCCGTTCTGTTTTTTCCCAAAAATGAGATGTGTCGAAGTCTGTCTGAATCGGCGGTTCAAAGGTTACATGTGTAATACTGATACCTTCCTTTGCACCTAGATAAACATTATAAGCTTCACCAGTCTTTCCATTAGCATTCTTTTGGTCTCTCTTGGGTACACGTACTCCGGTGGTCTTAACTTCCGTAAGAACGCCATCAATCTCAATATCACATTCCTGTTTACTGTCTTTTTTGTAACCGAAAACAGATTGTTCTATCACGTCTCCAGCGATACCTGTAATCTTTTTACTTTCTAAGGTACGAGCAAACTGGTGGGATTTGTCAACCTCACCAAGCGTCTTTCCCTTTGCTCCTTCAAGTAAGTTATAGACTTGTTCTTTCGTAAATTTTCTATCTTCTGATACAGCCATCTGCTAAGTTTTTTAATTGTTTTCATCGGTTTATGCATATGTTGACCGAAGTCAATTTGCAAAGGTACTAAAACTTTTCATAAACTTGCGTCTGATCACGATCTTTAACTCTAATCCTTAGAAAAATTCTGATCTTTTGATTGACGTTTTTCTGTTTTCTACTAATCTTTATCTTGATGTTGGCTTCCTAGGGATGGTAAATTTATCTGATCTCTTTTTAGTTTTCTTTTATCAAGAAGGTTTTGAAATGAAGAAAATGAAAAATATCGGAATGAAATCATGAGTGGCTGACAACGGAATATTTCCTCCTTTTTTTACTTTCCTCTTTTTAATTCTAACCGGTATTATGGTAAATAGGCGTTATGAGATAAAGAAAGAGGTGAAATTTGGAGCCTGAAAATGGAACCTGTTCACCCCTTTCTGATCATTTCATTCTTTAACTTACTTTCTGCCTGTTCTGAGATTAATTCTCATTTCAATCAAAAAGAAATATCTCAGAACAGAATCTTACATCATGCCCGTAAGCCGCTGGATGGCGATGACTGCCTGGTTGTATTCATTAATCGCATCAGCATGCTTCATCAGAACAGCTATGGTTTCCTCGATAGCATTCACGTATTCTACATACGAAATTTCGCCATTTTCATATTCTATCGCACTCAACTTCGAAATTTGCGCAGAATGAGCCTGATTGTTCTGCTCGTAATATTTCAGACGGTTGGATGCTGCCTGGAGACGCTTCGTACAAAGACGGAAATCGCGCTCTTTTTCTGTCTGCTCCTGGCGCATTTCGATTTCAGCCAATTCGCGGTCTTTCTGGGCTGCCTTTACTTTTGCCTTCGTAGAACCGTAAAATAAAGGGATGCCTACGCCAATCTCGAAACCGAAGAAATTACCCTCGGCAAATCTCGAACGGTCTATGTTGTATGGATTCCAACTGGAAATGACACATTGGGTGCGCAAAGATAAGGATAAACTTGGAGCAAAACCTGATTTGGCTGCCTTGATTTCCTTATCGAGAGCGATGAGCTTGTCCTGCTGGTAAATGCCGTCGGCAGACTGCTGATAATTATAGGAATTGAGATTCTGGGCTGCGATGGCCGAGAGATTCTCTTCTGCCGGTTTTATGGGCTCCTGCGTGTTGAGCTGCGTCATGAGGTCGATTTGCAGACGCTCAATTTCGCTCTTTACATCTGCCATTTCCAGACGGTTTTCGTTGCATTTGCGGTCGGCTGAGAGATATTCCAGCTGGCGGCTCTCTCCAGCCTTGTAACGCATTTCTGCAATCTGGCTGTAACGCTCTAATACTGAGTCGATTCGCTCCAATATCTGGAGTCTGTGAGTCTGATAAAGCATCTGATAATAGGTGTTGGCGATTTCAGCCTTCAGTTGCTGGCTAACCACGTTCAGGCGACTCTTTTCTGCCTGGGTTTCAGCCTTCAGCTGGTTGCGACGTGAGGCGTAGACGGTAGGAAAATCGAGGCTCTGGGTAAAGGTAAAGCCGTTGTCCGATTCGCCACCCGTAGCAGGGTTTTGAGAGAAAGCAACCTCGGTTTTATCCAGTTCCCAAGCCGTGCCTTGCATCACCTGCGCACGCTCTACCGACTTCTTTCCTGCCTGCATCTGAAGGTTCTGCCTGGCAGCCAAATCGAAACATTCCTGCAGGGTAACTTTCCTGCCCGCAATATGAGCATCAAAATGCTGGGCTCCGACTGTGGCTGGCAGCAGGAGCAGGATGGCGGCAAAGCAAGCCACCACCCTATTCTTTGTTATCTTTATTCTGTTCATTATTTTCATATCTTGAAATCTTACTTTTTCGTAAACATCTTATAGATGGCTGGCAGAACCAGAAGCGTAAGGAGCGTGCTGGTAATGAGACCGCCTATTACAACCGTAGCTAAAGGACGCTGGACTTCTGCTCCGTCGCCATGGGATAATGCCATCGGGAGGAAACCCATAGAAGCTACCAGGGCCGTCATCAGAACCGGACGGAGACGAATCATACAACTGTCAATAATTCTGTTCTGAATAACAGCCGCCAAACTTGCGTCATTCTCCTCAGGAACCGCTGCCGCCTGCTTCTGTATCTGGTTCATCTGACCTATCAGCACGATGCCGTTGAGAACCGCCACGCCAAAGAGGGCGATGAAACCTACGCCCGCCGAAATGCTGAAAGGCATTCCGCGCAACCAGAGCGCCCAGACGCCACCTATCGCAGCAAGCGGAATGGCGGAGAACACGAAGAGGGATTCGCGCAGATTCTTAACCGTAGCGTAGAGCAGCAGCAGAATGATGATGAGCGCTACCGGAACCACGATTATCAGGCGCTGGGTGGCACTCTGAAGATTCTGAAACTCGCCACCATAATTATAATAGTAGCCCTCAGGCAGCTTCAGCTTCTCATCAAGGATGGACTGAATATCCTTCACGGTACTCTGCACGTCCCTACCCTTCACGTTGAAACCTACGTAGATGCGGCGGGCACCATTCTCATGAGAAACCTGAGCAGGAGCCGGTTCGTAAACCACATCAGCCAACTGAGAAAGCGGAATACTCTCGCCACCAGCCAGCGGAATACGGAGCGACTGAAGCGACTGGAAGTTGCGCTCCTTAGGGTCAAGACGCAGAACGATGTCAAACTTTTTATCGCCTTCGTACACAGCTCCAGCCGTAGCGCCCGCAAAGGTAGTTTCAAGAATGCGGTTGATTTCGTCAACAGTTACCCCATAAGCCGCAATGCGTTCATGGTTGTATTTTACCTGAATCTGAGGCAATCCGGAAACCTCTTCAACGAAGATTCCGCTCACGCCCGGCACATTCCTGATCATTCTGGAAACCTTATCAGCTTGCTGGGTAAGCACATCGAGATTGTCGCCAAAAATCTTAATCGCCACATCCTGCTTGATGCCCGTAAGCAACTCGTTGTTGCGCATCTGGATAGGCTGCGAAATCTCAGCCTTCAAGCCCGGAATCGTCTTCAGGGTTTCTTCCATCTTCTCCATCAGTTCGGCGGTAGTTTCTGCCGAAGTCCACTCGGCTTTCGGCTTGAGTGCCACCATGATGTCGGCCCTTTCCATAGGCATCGGGTCGGTAGGAATCTCGGCGCTACCTATGCGGCTCACCACCTGCTTGATTTCAGGATATTCAGCCTTCAGAAGTTTCTCAGCCTTGGAGCAGCTCTCTACCATCTGCGAGAGCGAAGTGCCCTGCGACATGCTCATTTCTACCGCAAAATTGCCCTCTTCCAGACTCGGAATGAATTCGCCACCCAGGAAATGGAAGGCTACTGCGCTCATGCAGAAGAGCGAAACGGCGCCGGTAATCACATTCTTATATCGCGCCAAGACCCATTCCAGAACCGGTCGATACCAGCCCTGAAGTTTCTCTATCATTCTGTCGCTAAAGGTCTTACGCACATATCCCTTCTTGCTCAGGAAGAGCGCACTCGCCATCGGAACATAGGTGAGCGAGAGGATGAAGGCACCCAGGATGGCGAAGAAAACGGTAAGCGCCATCGGACGGAACATCTTGCCCTCGATGCCCACAAGCGTCATCAGCGGAATGTAAACTATCATGATGATGATTTCGCCAAATGCCGCACTCTTGCGGATGCGCGAAGCGGAATCATGAACCTCCTCATCCATCTCTGCCTGAGAAAAACGGATGGGAGTATCGGCAGAATTTCTCGCCTTCCGCTCAATACTCTTCACGCCCAGATGGGCCACAACAGCCTCTACGATAATGACGGCAGAATCGACTATCATACCGAAATCGATGGCTCCGAGCGACATCAGATTGCCGTCGATTCCGAAGGTCTTCATCATGCCGAAAGCAAAGAGCATGCTGAGCGGAATGACGCTCGCCACAACCAGTCCGGCACGCCAGTTGCCCAGGAAGATAACCAGCACGAAGATAACGATGAGTCCGCCTTCTATCAGGTTTCGGGCGATGGTTCCCTCCACACGGTCAACCAGGTGGGTTCGGTCGATAAACGGCTCGATAACCACGCCCTCGGGCAGAGATTTCTGAATCTGCTCTATGCGCAGCTTCACATTCCTGATAACCTCCTGAAAGTTTTCGCCCTTCAGCATGATGGCTATTCCGGCAACCACTTCGCCCTCGCCATTTCGGGTAACGGCTCCGAAACGGGTGGCATGACCCAGCTGAACCTTCGCCACATCACCTATCTTAATAGGAGTGCCGTTTACGGTCTTCACGGCGATATTTGCCACATCTTCCAGACTCTTCACCACGCCTATGCCGCGGATGAAATACTGGTTGGAATTTTCCTCTATGTAACTTCCGCCCGTGTTGGCGTTATTCTTTTCGAGCGCATCAAACACCTCGCTCACAGTCAGATTGCTGGCGTTGAGCTTATCCGTATTGATGGCCACCTCATATTGCTTCACATAGCCTCCCCAGCCGCTCACTTCCGTTACGCCCGGGGTTCCCGAGAGCTGTTTTCTCACAATCCAGTCCTGGATGGTTCGCAGCTGGGTGAGCGAATATTTGTGCTCGTAGCCCTTCTCGGCGCGCACGGTATAATGGTAAATCTCGCCCAGTCCGGTAGCAATCGGTCCCATCTCGGTTTCCACATTTTTGGGCAAATCTTTCTCCACCTGGGTCAGCATCTGGCTCACCTGCGAACGTGCCCAGTAGATATCTGCATCATCATCAAAAACGAGGGTGATGACCGAGAGTCCGCTTCGCGAGATGCTTCTGCGCTCCTTGAGTTCGGGGATGTTGGCGAGCGCCATTTCTACCGGAGTAGTTACGTATTGCTCCACCTCCTGTGCTCCGAGCGAAGGCGCCTGGGTGATAACCTGCACCTGATTGTCGGTAATATCCGGCGTAGAATCGAAAGGAAGATGGATGAGCGAAACGATGCCCCAGATGACGAGGGCTATCGTGAAAACTCCCACCACCAGCTTGTGGCGGATGGAGTAAGTAATCAGTTTCTGAAACATAATCTGTTTTTCTTTAAAAAGCTCTTTATTGATGAAAAGCTCACCTTATATTAATGCTCATCCGCATGTTCGCCCGTGAGCGAAGCCAGATAATATGCATTTTCTGTCACAATCTTCTTGCCCTCCTGCTTCAGATGTTTGCAGAGTTTTACCTCGGTATAAGCTCCATCCGAAACGCCCGTAATAACCTCGTGGCGGGAGAAACTGTACTCGCCCTTCTCTGGCTTGCCGTTCAGAGCGAAGACAAACTGCTTGCCGTCGGTACTGACGATGGCCTTGGAAGGAAGGGCGATGCACGACTGGCTGCCCGTAGCTATCTTGCCGCTTACGTACATTCCGTCGAAGAGTCGGGCTGAGCCGTGAACGCCGCTGGTTTTAAGAGACTGCGCATCTATTTTTACATGAACAGCAACTGATTTCGAATTATCGTTAAAGTATTGGTTTAAACCATAGACATGGCCGATGAGCTTGATGCCCGGCTGATTGGTAAGCGAGAGATAAACCTTATCGCCCGGCTTTACCTTCTGCAAATCTTTCTCGAAAATGTTCAAATCGCACTCTATCGCCTGGTTGTTCTGAATCTTCATGAGCGGAGTCTGCATGTCGGCAAAGCTGCCCAAGCTGGCTGTAATCTGCGAAACCGTACCCGCAATCGGAGCACGCAAAGGGAAGGCTGTGGTAAACTTGCCCCTGGCTACGGCGGCGGTAGAAATGCCCATCTGGGCAAGCTGCTTGCCGATGCCGATGAGGTTGGCGTGGGCCACATGATACTCCTTAGCTGCCTGCTGCGCATTCTTCTTGACGCCAGCTCCGGCCTTGTTCAGCAGTTTCTGTCGCTCCAGGTCGGTAAGTGCCAGTTCGCACTCCTTGCTGGCAGAAAAATATTCGCGTTGCAGACTGACCACATCTGTATTTTCGACCAGCGCCACCACCTGTCCGCGCTTCACATTCTGTCCTTCCTTCACGTAGATAGCCTTCACCACGCCACCCATGAGCGAAGCCACATCGCCCTTGTTCTGGGCGCGCAAAACGAGCTGGCCGTTGGCTGCAATCGTAGCATCCATCACGCGGTCAACCGCCTCGCCCATCTTCAGATCTACCGCATCAACTTGTTTCTGAGAGAGCGGAATATTATCAAAATCCCCCTCTTCATGTTCTTGCTCATGTCCGTGTTCGGCATCATGAGCCTCTGCTCCGGCGTGGTTTGAGAAAAAGGTGAAACCACACCAGGCTAAGATTGCCGCAACGGCAACCACCAATATTCTTTTCATTTTTTCTTCTTTTAAATTGATATTTCATTAAAACTTGGGTGCAAAAGTACGCACCTTTCCCTGCAACCCGGTTGCAAAAACTGCATCCTGGTTGCTCTAACTACAGAAAATCAACAAAAAGAAGGAGGTCCTCGCCTACTGATGGCCGTTTCGTCAACACAAGGAAGGCTGGCTGCAAACTGCTGCCAACGTACGCTAATAATCGACGAGGTAGGGATAAACAAATACTCAGAAGAAAGCACAGAAAGAAGATGGTTGCCATCGAAAAGCTGCTTCTGAATGCTCTTCAAAATCTTGCCGTTGGTTACAAAATGGTACATCTGATGCACGCGGCAACTATCGTTTTCATTCTCATGATGCTCAGTATGCTCATCGTTGAGATTACCATCCTGCTGGCAACGTTCTACAACCATACATATACGCCCCATGTGGTGATGATGCATCATCACCGTAGAGAGCAGCACACTCATCGTGGCCACAAGGAGGCTGAATAAGTATAGTTTCTTCTTTGCCATTTTATTCTGTTTCCAATTTTACGATTGCTTTCATTCTGCCCGCAAAATTACATTAAAAGTACGAAATAGCCAAGTAAAACTAAGAAAATTAGCATTTTTTCTTAAAAAAATTAAAACCGAGTACCCTTAAAGCCCTTTGAATACGTATTATGATTAGTTTTTAGTAACTTTGCAACATAAAATTAAAAAATAGAAATGAAAAAAGTATTTTTAATCTTTCAATTACTCCTTGTAGTAATGCTGGCTCAGGCGCAGATGATGAACCCTGTGAAGTTCACCAGCTCGCTGAAAACAGACGGAAGTGCTGTGGCCGAAATCGTGTTTAGCGGAAAAATCCAACCGGGATGGCACGTCTACTCTACCGGTTTGGGAGGCGACGGACCTATTTCAGCTTCGTTCAACGTAAATAAGCTTGAAGGAGCTGAGCTCGTAGGCAAACTTCAGCCACGTGGCAGAGAGATTGCAAAGTTCGACCCTCTCTTCGAGATGAAACTCCGTTATTTTGAAGGTAGCGTTACCTTTGTACAGAAGGTGAAGTTTACCCAACCTAATTATCATATTGATGCCTATCTGGAGTATGGCGCCTGCAACGACCAGAACTGTCTGCCACCAAGCGAGGCAGCATTTAAGCAGAGTGGTAAATCGCCAGCCGTTGATACTCCTGCAGCTGGGGCAAAAGATGCTCTGAATGCAAAGGATGCGAAGGCGATTGATCCTGCCCTTGCTGCCAAGATGAAGGCCGATTCGCTTGCCAAGGCCGCTGCCCTGACTCAGACCGATAGCGCTACTCAGCCCGTAGATTCCGCAGCTTTGGAATCTGCTATGGAAAATCTGAACGTCAAGGACTTATGGAAACCGGTTGTTAAAGAACTTCAGGCTTTTGGCGGAGCTAACGACATCGCCAACCATTCGCTCTTCTACATCTTCTTCATCGGTTTTGTGGGCGGTCTGCTTGCGCTCGTCATGCCTTGCATCTGGCCTATTATCCCGATGACCGTAAGTTTCTTCCTGAAGCGTGCTAAGAACGATAAGAAGAAAGGTATCCGCGATGCGATTACTTATGGTTTGAGCATCGTAGTCATCTATCTGGTTTTGGGTCTTGCCGTAACAGCCATCGCTGGTCCTAGCACCCTGAATGCGCTCAGCACAAGTGCCGTATTCAACATCATCCTCTTCCTCCTGCTTGCCGTTTTCGCCTTCTCGTTCTTCGGTTGGTTTGAAATCAAATTGCCTGACAGTTGGGGAAATGCGGTAGACAACAAGGCTTCCAGCACCACGGGTATGATTTCTATCTTCCTGATGGCTTTTACCCTGGTATTGGTCAGCTTCTCATGTACAGCTCCTATCATCGGTTTGCTGCTGGTTCAGACCGTTACATCCGGCGACTGGCTCGCTCCTACCGTGGGAATGTTCGGTTTTGCGCTTGCTCTGGCGCTCCCATTCACCCTCTTCGCCCTCTTCCCATCATGGTTGAAGTCGGCTCCTAAGTCGGGTTCGTGGATGGAGACCATCAAGATTGTGCTCGGCTTCATCGAGCTTGCCTTCTCTCTGAAGTTCCTCTCTGTAGCCGATCTGGCTTACGGCTGGCACATCATGGACCGCGAGGTATTCCTCTCTCTCTGGATTGTCATTTTCGGTCTGTTGGGTCTCTATCTCATCGGCAAGCTGAAGTTCCAGGTTGATGCAATCGGGGGCGACATCAACAAGCCTATGCCTGTAGCCTGCATCATGTTGGGTCTCTGTTCTTTGGCATTCTCGGTTTACATGATTCCAGGTCTCTGGGGCGCTCCTTGCAAGGCTGTGAGCGCATTTGCTCCACCAATTAACACACAGGACTTCAACCTCAACACCAAGACCGTAGAGCCTGCTTACAAGGATTATGAGTTGGGAATGGCTGCTGCCAAGGCTTCCGGCAAACCGGTATTGCTTGATTTCACGGGTTATGGTTGTGTAAACTGCCGCAAGATGGAGGCTTCTGTCTGGACAGATCCATCGGTTGCCGATAAGCTGGCAAAGGATTATGTTCTCATCTCACTTTATGTAGATGACAAGACTCCTCTTCCTGAGCCTATGGAGGTAACGTTTAATGGTGAGAAGCGCACCCTGCGAACCGTTGGCGACAAGTGGAGTTATCTGCAGGCAAGCAAGTTTGGAGCTAATGCCCAGCCATTCTATGTGGCTATTGACAACGACGGCAATCCTCTTGCAGCAGCCTTCAGTTTCAAAGAAGATGTTAGTGCTTATCTCGACTTCCTGAACAAGGGTCTGGATAATTACAGAAACAAATAATGTTTTTGATTTAATAGTTCAAATAAGGCCGGTATTGGTTCATTTAAGTAGATTTATGAAGGATAAATTTCAATAGATTAGTTTATTCAAGGTAGATTATTTAGGATTGTTACTTCCCCCGACAGGTATGGTTTCCAAGCCATCCTGTTGGGGGATTTTTTTTTGTAAAGGCACAAAAAATAGGGTCTGTTTCACAACAGACCCTAAACATACTTACTAAAACTAAATTAACCACTAAAAAAACTAATATTTTTTAATCCTAGAAAATAAGGTGAATAACACCTCTAATCTAAAAACCTAATCTATGACACGAAATCATCCCGATTTCTTGATTGCAAAGATAGGGCTTTTATATGAAACCGCCAAACTTTTTCCCAACTTTTTTTCTATGAGTGGGCTTTTTTATCGGGATTTCACATTATTTAATCAATAAGCCCCCTACTTCACATTTTAGAACCTATAGCCAACGGTCATCAGCAACTGATGGCGCTTGTTGTCAACCTTTGTTGCAGGAGCTGCATTCGCACCAAGCTCCTCCCAGGCTGCAAATGGATAGAAGTCACCATTCTGACAGCTGTACTGGTAAGCCACATCAATAGACAGCTTCTCGTAGTTGAAACCTATGCCGGCTGTAAATCGGTTAGTCGCCTTCCAGTTGGTATAATCTGTAGAGGTGGCGTAGATTGTTCCCTGAGAAGGAATAGTCTGGTCGCGGTCTGCGCTCTCCTTGAACATCGGAGAAACGTAATTATAACCCAGACGGAGCGCCAACATACTGACAGGCTTGTATTCCAAACCCAGCTTCAGCGTGCTCACTCCCTGCAACGACTGCTTGGTATGATCATTCATGAGGTCATCGCTTGAACTGGTTTCATAATATTCGTCCCAATAACCATCATAATAACCGCCATCCTTCACACGATTATCCATGTGATTGTACCATGCATACTCGTAAGTAGCACCCAGGGCAAGATTGCTGCCAATGGTGTGACCCAAGCTGATACCCGTCTTCCAAGCCGTATTCAGACGATAATCGAGGCTGGAACTGTTCGTATTGCTAACCTCAGCATAATTGCCCTTATCGTCCGTTATATTCTTGTCAACGAGTTCCAGGTCAGCTGTTCCATCCATCGACAAATCATAAAATACTGGCGAATTGACATAAGCACCAATACGGAAAGGAGAATCTTCTACCGGACGGAAGATAATACCCAGTTTTGCATCATAACCCGTACCCGTGATACGCTGGCTTTCCCAAGCTGTTCCGTAAGCCTCCTTATCAGCCACATAATTCTCTGTATAAACAGAATTGCTGCGGTAATGAACATCATGAATGCCCAAGGTGAAGCCCAACCATACGCGGTCGTTGAAACCCACGCTAATGTTGAAATCATATTCGCCTATGTAGCCCTTCTGATACTGGCCAAAGAGGAACGAACGGCCATCGTAGGTCATCTGGTTTCCTTCCTCGTCTTTACCCATCAACGCATTATAGTTAGCATCTACAGCATTCCAAATCTGATCGCCTGCATCTTTACCATGTTTCTCATCCAATTCTTTAGCATAAGCCGTCTTGGCAGAAGCCCATTTGGTTTGAGATGCTCCGTTGAGATAATTGGCAGCAGAAAGAATCTGAGAGAAATTCGTGCTCTTGTGATAGTTGAAACCGAAGTTGAGCTTTACATTCGAATCGCCATTTGTAGCAGCCCAAACGAAACCAATCTGGTCGAAACTAGGAACCGATTTCTTTCCGTCGAAGCCAAATGGAGTTTTATCGAAATTGAGTTCCGTATCAGCTCCAGGCTGAGCCACAACGCCAGCCGAGAAACTTGCCATGCTCTTTCTGAACAGACCCAAACCGGCAGGGTTGCTGGAAATGGTAGAAATATCTGCGCCCAAGGCTTCCATAGCTCCACCCATACCTACATAGCGTGCAGTACCCGTGAGGGAATTTTCTGCAAACTTAGTATCCTGATAAGTTTCCTGAGCCAACATTGGGGCTGACATGAGTCCCAATGAAGCCAGGAATAAATATTTTAAATTCTTCATAATCTCTTAATTCTTAAGGTCTTCATTCCCAGATGAAAGTTTTCATTTTCGAAAATTGTCTTCATCCTCAGAACAAAGCCCAAGCTATTAACTATAAACTATTAACTATAAGCTGAAAAGCGACTATCTTCTTCCACCAAAGCCGCCGCCACCTGAGCGACTGCCGCCTCCGAAGCTACCGCCTCCTCCGCCAAAGCTTCCACCACCGGAATGCGATCCGCCTCCGAAACTGGCTCCACTACGGTTTCCGAATCCGCCAAAGTTGCTGCGGTCGAAGTTGTTGGTATTATTATTGTTGCGAACGCTATTGTAACGGCCATTACCGTTGATGCGACCGCCGAAATTGCGGTTTCTGTTGCTTCGGTAAGTACTGTTGCCAGCATAGCCTTTATCGCCATTATAACGATAAGTTCTGCTTCCTGCATAACCGCCCGAATTGCGTCCACCATAGCTAACATGTCCGATTACCGGACCGCCCCAATACCAAGGATTGTAGTAGCCGCCCCAGCCATAATACCAAGGGTCGTACCAGCCACCATACCAGCCGCAGTAACCATAATACCATGGATCGTACCAAGGGTCGAACCAAGGATCATACCAGCCGGCATAATAGCCGTAGCGCCAAGGATTGTGCCAGCCCCACATGCGGCTGCGCCAGTAGTAAGGACCGTAACCATAATAATCGTAGAACCACGGATCATAGAATCCGTCCCATCGGCTCATCTCGCGTGTGCGTACGAAATCTTCATCCCTGTCAGCATACTTCTGGGCGAAGTAAGCATCATCATAAATGCTGTCTGGCGCCACACCCTTGCCCACATGGAACTGAATAATGTCGTTGCCCAGGGAATCTTTCCCTACATTCTCATAATGGCTGAAGATTCTGCCGCCCCGATTGTATTCATCTACCGAACGGTCGCTTCCGCTCCAAAACAGCCGATAAACACTATCTCTACGTGCCCGCTGTTCAGCATACTGGCGCTGGAGCAGAGCCCGTCTTTCAGCCTTTTCTTTGGCCTCCTTCTTCGGATTGAAGTAGAGGTCATCGTCCTGTGCCATCGAAGTGAGTGGCATCGCAGCTGCGATAAGGACTGCAAGAAGATACTTTCTTTTCATATTCTGTTCTCCTATTAATTTTTTTCTCCATTTTTCTCTTTCCAGATCCATCATAAACCATCAGGAAAAATACTCCCGAAAGAGCCCTTTTCTGATTATATAATAATCTGAATGCAAAAATATTGCTTATCTTTATGCAAAAATACAGAATTTCCCTAAATAATTGTAGGTTTTCCCCTATTTTTTTATAATTTTGCAGAAGATTTAAAACAAATCTAGCTTTTTTGAACATTCGAAGGCGTTTTTAGACAAGAAATTAATACAAATTAAATATGAAATATTTAGTAGCAACATTCACAATTGAAACGACTGCCGGCTTGATGCAGGACTGTCAGGATCTGCTTGCCGATGGTGCAGCCGAAGTCGGATTTGAATCTTTTGAAGAAACAGAAACCGGACTGAAAGCGTATGTGCAGAAAGAACTCTTCGACAAAGAGCTGCTGGATGACCGTCTTTCTGATTTCCCTATTGGGGATGCGGAAATTACCTACGAGGTGAAAGATGCAGAATACAAGGATTGGAACCAGGAATGGGAAGAACAGGGATTCGAACCAATTTATGTGGACAACCAGGTGGTGATTTACGATGCGAAACATCCCGAACTCTATCCCGATACGAGCAACAGACCCGACATGATAGAAATAGGTATTGAGGCGAAACTGGCGTTCGGAACAGGAAACCACGAAACCACACGCATGATTATTTCGCAGCTGCTCCACATGCCTATCAGAACCAAGCGCATCCTGGATTGCGGAACGGGTACGGGAATACTTGCCCTCACCTGCTCAAAACTCGGAGCGAAAGACGTGGTAGGCTACGATATTGACGAGTGGAGCGTGGAAAATGCCAAGCATAATGCCGTGCTCAACGGCGTAACTAACATGGAAGTACTCTTTGGCAACAGTCAGGTAATCAACCACATCAGCGGCGTTTTCGACCTGGTTCTAGCCAACATCAACCGCAACATTCTGCTCGACGACATGCGCGCTTTCCGTAGCGTGATGAACATCGGCGGAACCCTGGTTCTGAGCGGCTTCTACGAAGAAGATATTCCTGTACTCCTGGAGAAAGCAGAAGAACTGGGAATGCATGAAATAAATAGACAGATTGACAACAATTGGGCCTGCCTTGTTTTAGGTTCATAAAGATTCTTTTCTGATTCTAAACATTCAGAACGAAAAATCAGAAATCAGAAATATCAGATTAAAACATACGAATAAAGGTTGGATTTTCGCATATTGCCAAAAGTCCAACCTTTATTCCATGAATTTCTTCTCATTATTATTGCTTCCTATGCAGAGCTGCTTGAGCTCATAATAACTGCCGTTGTAAATATTGAAATCTACGTAGCCTTTAATGCCCGGCAACTTGCCCACATCCGTATGCTGCCAGAACTTCCATTTGCCCTTATACTGAACCTTGTCAACATAATAGTGGGCTATCCAGTAAGGATAATCATCGAAGACAGGCGCACTCAGATATTGCTCCTTGAATTTATAATAGGTGTAGATGATAGGTTTAACATGATACTTATCCTCTACAATATGCAGCCAGGTAAGCACATCACGCTGGAAATCCTCCACACTCTTATCTGCCGGCTTATGTTCAATATCCAGTACCGGAGGCAAATCGCCATCCGTAAGATGAACCTGGTCTAGGAAATAATAGGCCTGCTTTCGGGCTGTCGACTTATTGCTCCAGAAATGATAAACACCCCGGATGAAACCGAAATCGCGAGCCTGATTAAAGTTCTCGCGAAAATTCTCATCGAGCCGTGAAGAACCTTCCGTACTCTTGATGATGACGAAGCGCACAGGACACCCCTTGATCATCGCATTCTTGAGCTGTTCCCAGTCTATCTTGCCCTGATAATGCGAAATGTCGATTCCATGAATCTCGTAACCTTCAGGATATTCAGCATCGCCATAAAGCGCACGCCATCGGAAACCAGTTGGCCCTACAAAGAAATGATAGAACAGAAAGACATAGAGCACGATAACCGCCGTTCCGCCTATCCACCACGCCCAACGGGGATAGCGTTGCAAAAAAGAAGACGAACGCCTTCTACCACGGGAGCCGCCACGCCGAGGAGTTTTCTTTCTCGCCATGGCACTCTTTTCCTGTGAAGAAGCCGTTCGTCTTGTTGACATATAAAAAAATATTTATTCTATTTTTTACTTAGCCTGCTCCAACTGGAGAGTCTTTGTGGTCTGGTCGCAAACCTCAGAAGGACCCCAGTACTGGATAGGACCTGGATAAACGTAAGCTGTTTCCTTAGCCCACTCATCGCGCTTAGAAGCGAAGAACTTGAATGGAGCGCCATCCAGCTCAACGAGAGCCTTGCGGATAACTGGCTTGTTAGCACCATTACGACGCTCGATGTTCATCATCATAGTGATTGGCACACCACCTGCAATCCACTCTGCTGCAGGAGCTGTTGTGTTCTTGATGATTGACATGTAACCGGTCTTGCCGTTAGCGATGAGGCGTGAAGCGTTGAAACCGAGTGAGTAGCAGTAGTCTGCATCGTAGTTAGAAGGAGCTGCGCAACGTCCCTCGTAACCGAAGAAGTGGTGCTGTGCAGAGAACTTACCAACAAACTTGCCTTCCTTCTTCCATGCAGCCAACTTCTCAGCTACCATGCGAGAAAGCAACTTCTCTGTCTCGATGAGAGAAACCTGTACGTTTCCGTGAGGGTCGCGGTCGAGGCAAAGCTGGCGAGCTACGTCAGCTGGCAAAGACTCCAATACTGCGAGGTTGTCCTTAGCGATGGCACCCTTAACGAATGCAATCTGCTCCTCAGCACTTGCAAACTCACGGCTCTCGCCTGTTGCAGGGTCTGTAAGAACCTCGTTCAATTCTGCGATGAGCTTCTTGATAGCTGGGATGAACTCGATCAGGCCCTCTGGGATGAGAACAGTACCGAAGTTGTTGCCCTCAGCAGCACGGTTAGCTACTGCAGTTGCAATATAAGTAACCACATCATCGAGTGACATTTCCTTAGCCTCTACCTCCTCTGAAATCAAGCAGATGTTTGGCTGAGTCTGGAGAGCGCACTCAAGAGCGATGTGAGATGCTGAACGACCCATCAGCTTGATGAAGTGCCAGTACTTACGTGCTGAGTTACAGTCGCGCTCGATGTTACCGATGAGCTCAGAATATGTCTTGCAGGCTGTATCGAAACCGAAAGAAGTCTCAATCTGCTCGTTCTTCAAGTCGCCGTCGATTGTCTTAGGGCAACCGATTACCTGTACGCCATACTTCTTAGCAGCATAGTATTCTGCGAGAACGCAAGCGTTGGTATTTGAGTCGTCACCACCGATGATGACAAGTGCCTTGATGCCGAGTTCACGAAGAATCTCAATACCCTTCTCAAACTGGTCTTCCTTCTCAAGCTTGGTACGTCCGGAACCGATGATGTCGAAACCACCAGTATTGCGGTATTCGTCCATGATTTCAGAAGTAATCTCCATGTACTTATGGTCAACGAGACCACCAGGACCGAGGATGAAACCATAGAGCTTGTTAGCTGGGTTGAGAGACTTCACACCGTCGAAGAGACCAGAAATCACGTTGTGACCGCCAGGAGCCTGACCACCTGAGAGGATAACACCTACGTTGAAAGCAGGAAGTTCCTTAGCCTCACCTGCCTCGAATGTAATAACAGGCATTCCATAAGTGTTAGGGAACAACGCCTTGATTTCATCCTGATTACCTACTGACTGTGTTGCTGCACCTTCAACTGCCTTTACTGGGCCCTGGAGAGCCTTAGGCAATTTTGGCTGATAAGCAGCTCTTGCAATCTGCAATGCACTTTTTTCCATAATTCGTTTTTTATTTTAATTAGTTGAAACTTCAAAAACATCTGCAAAAATAACTCTTTTCTGCGAGATACGGAAAGAAAAATGCTAAAAATGCGTTAATAGATACATTTTTTCCCAAAAAATGATGTTATTTCAAAGAAAATGATTATCTTTGAGCGATATTTTTAATTATTCATTAATTAGGAGAAAAGAATTATGGCTAATAAAAGAGATTTAAAGCGCACGATCAACTACATTACAAGCGAACTTTTCGCCGAAACAGTAGCTGCATCTTTGTATAATGGTAAGCCTACACAGGAAGATGTGGATGGCATTCTTTCAGCTATCGTCATGATCAACGGCGATTACATCAGCCGCGTATCTCACCCGGAACCGGGAATCACGAAGGGTGAATATTATAAGAAACTCACAGTCGACTTCAACAAGCAGGTGAGCGAAATCATCGACCAGATTTCAAACCTGGCATAATCCTTTCATCATCAGAATCAGGAAATACACCTATTTAAATATATGGTAAAAGGAATTTGTCAATGGATATTGTATAAGCGCTTGGGCTATAAGAAAATCATCACCCAGGAGCTTCCTGAAAAGTATATTATCTGCATGGCTCCGCACACCAGCAACTGGGATCTGATCTTAGGCCAGCTCTTTGCCCATGCTGAGGGAATCAAATGTAATTTTCTTATGAAAAAGGAATGGTTCTTCTGGCCGCTAGGTCCTATCTTCAGAAAGATGGGAGGTATTCCTGTGTGGAGAAGCAAACATACCAGCATGACGGATAATCTGGCTGCAGAAGCGGATAAGCGCAAGGCTTTCGGACTGTGCATTACGCCCGAAGGTACCCGCTCGCTCAACCCGGAATGGAAAAAGGGATTCTATTTCATAGCCCTCAAGGCGCATCTGCCTATCCATCTCTATGGGCTTGACTATGAGAAGAAGGTCATCCAATGCACCAGGCAGATTATCCCGTCAGGAGATGTTGACAAAGACATGCGTGAAATCAAGTTGTACTTCAAGGATTTCAAAGGAAAGAAACCGGAGAAGTTCACAATCGGAAATATTGATTAAACCTTAGAAGATAACAGTTTAGTCAGCTATTAAAGAAGGAGTATTCGTAAAGTGAAACACCAAAACATAACATATTGTTTGATAAGCAGTTTGCTGTTAGCCGCTGGAGCTTCGCTTCAGGCTAACGGCAAATCGTTTTTTCCTATCTACAACGAGGCTAACAGCGGCGCATGGCAAGGCATAGATTATGATGGCGACCCATGGGTGTTTAATGTTTCCCGCCCTTATTTCGTTACGGCAGGACTACAGAACAGGCACCTTTCGCTATGGGCCTCGCACGGACGGTATTATTATGCCGACAGAGATGTATGGAAATGGCAACGCCCTAACCTGTTTTGCACAAACGAAGATCTTTTTACCCAAACCATCGTCGTGCCCTACCTCATCCCGATGCTCCAGAATGCGGGAGCCATCGTCTTCACACCCCGTGAAAGAGACTGGCAGAGAAACGAAATCGTCATCGATAATGATGATGCTGTCAAGTCGGTTTATTATTTCGAAAAGGAGGCGAGCAAGCGATGGAAAAAATGCGATTCGCTCGGTTTTGCCAACCGCTACCGACTGAAAGATGGGGAAAATCCGTTCCGCATGGGAACCGTGAGACAGGCGAAGGCTACCAAGCGCAAGAAAACTAGCCAGGTAAGCTACCAGCCCCGTTTCAAGGAAGCCGGCAAATACGCAGTCTACGTAAGCTACCAGTCGCTCCCCAAGAGCGTGAGCGATGCAAAATACATCGTTTATCACAAGGGCGAAGCCACGGAGTTTTCCGTTAACCAGCGCATGGGCGGAGGTACCTGGGTTTACCTGGGCACCTTCGATTTCGACAAGGGCTGCAACGAGTTCAACCGGGTAGTCTGCACCAACAAGGCTTCACGCCGTGGAGTAGTAACTACAGATGCTGTCCGCTTTGGCGGCGGCATGGGAAACATAGAGCGTGGCGGTTACACCAGCGGATTGCCCCGTTGCCTGGAAGGAGCCAGATACTACGCCCAATGGGCTGGCGCTCCTTATAAGGTTTATGGAGGCCGAAAGGGAGAAAATGATTACGCCGACGACATCAACACCCGTTCGCTGATGACCAATTGGCTGGGCGGCGGTTCGGTTTACATGCCTGCCAAAAATGGCAAGCATGTGCCTATAGAACTCTCGCTGGCACTTCATAGTGATGCGGGTTACAATAAGGACGGAAAATCTACCGTTGGAGCCCTTGCTATCTGCACCACAGATTATAACGACGGAATACTGAACAGCGGAATCTCCAGATTCACATCCAAGGATTTCGCCAGGGCTTTGCGCGATAATCTCGTTACGGATCTGACGGCTCAGTTCGGAGAATTCGGCAAACGCTACCTATGGGACAGAAACTATTCTGAAACCCGTCTGCCGGAAGTTCCGTCGGCTATTCTCGAGATGCTTTCGCATCAGAATTTCCCTGACATGAGAATTGCTCAGGATCCGCTCGGAAAATTCTATATCGCACGCTCCATCTACAAAACTATCCTGCGCTTCGTAAACAGCAATCATGGAACCCGATACGTGGTCCAGCCGCTGGCTCCGCAGAACTTCAGCGTTACGCAGAACCAAGGCGTTGCCCTACTCTCATGGACTGCTCAGCTGGACAAGACGGAACCATCTGCCCGCCCTACTTCTTACATTATTTATAAGGCTGAGGGACAAGGCGGTTTTGACAACGGAACCATCGTGAACACCACCCGCTGCCAGATGCAGCTGGAACCGGGCAAACTTTACCATTTTAAGGTGGCTGCGGTTAATGCGGGAGGAGAAAGTTTCACCACCGAAACCCTCTCTGTGCTCTATAATCCTGCTGCCAGCAAGTCTGTGCTCATCGTAAACAATTTCCATCGCCTTGCCTCTCCGCAGGTCGTGGATGACGAGGAAAAGCAGGGATTTGACCTCAATCAGGATCCGGGCGTAAGCTACGGACTGACGGCGGGATGGAGCGGCAAGCAACAGGTGTTCGACAGAAGCAGAATGGGCAACGAAACCAGTTTCGGACTCGGTTTCAGCGGCAACGAAATGATTGGTAAGTTTGTGGCAGGCAATGACTTCAACTACGTTCAGGCGCATGCTACAAGTATTGCAGCTTCGGGCAAATATAATATTTCCAGCTGTTCGAGCGAAGTCATCACCAGCGGCAGGGTTCAGATGAAGAACTATCAGGCAGTTGACCTCATCAACGGACTGGAGCGCCATGACGGCTATACTCACACCTTCTTCAAGTCGTTCACGCCTGCCCTGCAGAACAGCATCAGGCAATACGCCAGCCAAGGCGGCAGAATTCTGATAAGCGGTTCTTACACCGGAAGCGACATGCAGACTGAAGAGGAACAGGCGTTCCTGAGCGATATTCTGAAACTCAGCTATGAGCCTACAGGTTCTACGTCCATCACCAGGGAAATCAATCCCGAAGATTCAACCATAACAGAAAGAGACAGTATTGTCTACACTTCGCCTAACGTCAAGGGTTTAGGTCTGCAGTTCAGCTATTATAACGAGCTGAATGCCCAGCATTATGCGGCAACCCATCCCGAGATATTGAAACCGGTTGGCAATTACGCCTTCACGGCGATGCAATACGATACGGGAACGAGTGCGGCGGTTGCCTACAAGAGCACAACTTACCGTAGCTTCGTCATGGGATTCCCGCTGGAATGCATCATCGACGAAAGAACCCGCACCAGCGTGTTGCTCGGCATTCTCAAATTTCTGACAGATTAAATTAAAAGTAAAACAGATAAAAAATTTTAAGCTTATGTATAAGATTCAAGCCAACCAGTCTGGCACTCGCTCTATCGAAGTGAGCGACCAGCATTTAGAGACCATCGAAAAGTATCAGTTACTCCGCAACCTCGTAGACAGCAACGGCATTATCGACGAGGAAGTGCTCGATAAACTGAAACTTAATGTGCGTTCACTCCTCGAGAGCAGCGACATCAAGGATAAGGAGTTGCTCGATCTCTGTCTCGACGTCATCTACAATCAGAACATGAAGGCGCTCGGTCTTCACAACCTCGTTCTGCTCTACGTAGACTGGAAAGACAAGAAGCAGGCTGAGGCTGCAGCAGATGCAGAACCAGACGCAGTAAATGATTAAAAAATATTGAATGGATTATAAGTTAACAGATTTCTTACCTACCACCAAGAAAGAATGCGAGTTGCGCGGATGGGACGAACTCGACGTCATCCTCTTTTCAGGAGATGCTTACGTTGACCACCCATCCTTCGGCCCTGCCATCCTCGGACGAATACTGGAAGCCAACGGCTATCGGGTAGCCATCGTTCCCCAGCCCGACTGGCACGGCGATTTCCGAGACTTCAAGAAACTCGGTCGCCCTCGCCTCTTCTTTGGTGTTTCTCCGGGTGCCATGGACTCGATGGTGAACCGCTACACGGCCAACCGCCGCATGCGTAGCGAGGACGCTTTCAGTCCCGACTCCCGCCACGACATGCGCCCCGACTATCCGTCTATCGTCTATACGCAGATACTGAAGAAACTCTTTCCCGACGTACCTGTAGCACTAGGCGGTATTGAGGCTTCGTTGCGCCGCATCAGCCACTACGACTATTGGAAAGACGAGCTCCGCAAGTGCATTCTCTGCGATTCGGGCGCCGACCTCATTCTCTACGGAATGGGCGAACGTTCTATCGTTGAACTGGCCAATGCCTTTGCAGAAGGCAAGACGCTTAGCCAAATCCACGAAATGCCGCAGGTGGTTTTCTACTGCAAGGAAAGTGAGATTCCGGGCGGTTTCAAGGACGATGACATCATCCTCCACAGCCACGAAGAATGTCTCCACAACAAGAAGGGACAGGCTGAGAACGTGCGCCATCTGGAGGAAGAAGCCAACAAGATGCATGCTCAGCGCATGATTCAGGAAGTTGACGGCAAATATGTAGTGGTGAATCCGCCTTTCCCGCTGATGACTACCGCGGAACTGGATGCGGCTTTCGACCTGCCTTATACGCGTTTGCCTCATCCTAAATACAAGGGCAAGACCATTCCTGCCTACGAGATGATCAAGTTCTCCGTGAACCTTCATCGTGGCTGTTTCGGCGGCTGTTCTTTCTGCACCATTTCTGCCCATCAGGGTAAATTCGTGGTTTGCCGCAGCAAGGAGAGCATTCTGAAGGAGGTGAAGAAAATCATCCAGATGCCTGATTTCAAGGGCTATCTGAGCGATTTGGGCGGTCCTTCTGCCAACATGTACGGAATGCACGGCAAGAATCAGAAAGCCTGCGAAGTGTGCAAGCGCCCGTCGTGTGTAAACCCTCAGATTTGTCCGAACCTCAATACCGACCACAGCAAGCTTCTGGAGATTTATCATGCTGTAGATGCTTTGCCGGGAATCAAGAAGAGTTTCATTGGTAGTGGTGTGCGTTACGACCTTCTGCTGCATAAGAGCAAGGACGAAAAGGTGAATCAGGCGGCTAGAGAATACACGCGCGAACTGATTATCAAGCACGTGAGCGGCCGACTGAAGGTGGCTCCCGAACATACGAGTCCGGAGGTTTTGAAGTTCATGCGCAAGCCATCGTTCGACCTCTTCTACGAGTTCAAGCGCATCTTCGACAAGATCAACAAGGAAGAAGGTCTTAACCAGCAGATCATTCCTTACTTCATCAGTTCGCATCCGGGCTGTCATGAAGAAGACATGGCCGAACTTGCCGTCATTACGAAGGGACTGGATTTCCATCTGGAGCAGGTGCAGGATTTCACCCCTACTCCTATGACCATTTCTACCGAGACCTGGTATACGGGGTACGATCCTTACACCCTGGAGCCGGTCTTCAGCGCCAAGACTCAGAAAGAGAAGCTTGCCCAGCGCATGTTCTTCTTCTGGTACAAGCCTGAAGAGCGCCGCGCCATCGAGAGTGAACTTCGCCGGATAGGCAGAGCCGACCTCATCGACAAACTCTACGACAGGAAGAGCATGGGTGGCTGTTTCAAGGGTAAGAAGACGCATTATGACGATAAGGCGATAGGTTCTACATACGATAATCCTGGTGTAGGAAAAGGTGCTAAAGGCAAGCGTGGAACTGGCAGAAATGCGTCTGACCGCTATGCACCAAAGGGTTTCGGAAATGTAGGCTGCTATGATGAAGATAAATATCTGAACGAAGGCCGCCCATTAAGCGGAGGTGCCGGCTTCTTCAAGAACAAGAAGAAAAAGAGCTTCAACCCTAATTTCGACAACGACAACCACAGTCGCAAGAACCGCTACAACAGCGGGGATAAGAACGAACGCGGCGGCCGTGGAAATCAAGGAAGAAATGAAGGTAGAGGCAGAAGAAGATAAATGCTAAAAAGAGGGTGAATCATATATTTATGACTCACCCTCTTTCATATTATATACTGAACTTTTCCAAAATAATTTAGTACTGTCTCAAAGCACCGAGTAATTCAGCATTCTCGCTCTTGTTTCCTATCGTAATTCTCAGACAGTTGCCACACAACTGAACCTTGTTGCGGTTTCTTACGATAATGCCTTGTGCCACCAGATAATTATAGATGGCATTGGCGTCGGTCATTTTAGCCAGGAAGAAGTTTGCATCAGTAGGATAAACCTTCTCGCAGATAGGCAGATCCAGGAATGCAGCCATTACCTTAGAACGCTCCTGCAGGATGTTCTTCACCCATTCGTCAACCTTCAGCGGATTCTTCATCACTTCCAGCGCATGCTCCTGAGTAAGCAGATTGACGTTATAAGGATATTTCACCTTATTGAATATGTCAACAATCTCCTTGCTCGCAAAAGCCATTCCCAAACGGAGGGCTGCACAGCCCCATGCCTTACTCATGGTGTTGAGCACAATCATGTTGGGAAATCTGTCGAGTACGCTGCGGAATGTGCGCTCCGAAGAGAAATCGCTGTAGGCTTCGTCGATGATGACAATACCCTGGAATTTCTGCAACACCTCTACGATAGCCTCGCGGTTAATGTGATTACCCGTAGGATTGTTCGGACTGCAGAACCAGATAACCTTTGTCTGTTCATCGCAGGCTGCCAGCAGTTTTCCGGCAGAAATCTGATAATTTTCATCAAGCAATACAGAACGATACTCCACATCGTTGACGTCTGCACAAACTTCATACATTCCGTAAGTAGGTGCAATCGCTACTACATTATCCTTGCCCGGGCGGCAGAATACACGGTAAACCAAATCGATGGCCTCGTCAGAACCGTTGCCCAGGAAGATTTTCTCTTCAGCCACACCCTTAATCTTGCTGATCTGCTTCTTCAGTTCAACCTGCAGCGGATCAGGATAGCGATTGTAAGGGTCATTATATGGATTTTCGTTGGCATCGAGGAAGACGCGGGCATTTCTGCCTGCAAACTCCGTACGGGCGCAACTGTAAGGTGCCAGATTCCAGATGTTCTCTCGGCACAAATCTTTCAATTCTTTCATTTTTCTTTCAAAAGCTATTAAGAAGTATTTTTACAACTTCCCTTTTTACCCTATTGTTTCAAACTGTTCACTCTCAGTCTCATCGCATTGGCATGAGCTTCCAATTGCTCATTTTCCGCCATGGTCACTACAGCATTTCCAATGTTACGAATACCTTCTTCTGTAAGATGCTGGAAGGTGATTTTGCGATTATAACTGTCCAGGTTCACTCCGTTGTAAGCCAAAGCATAACCATGGGTTGGCAAGGTATGGTTCGTACCGCTTGCATAGTCGCCTGCACTTTCGCACGCATAGTTTCCGAGGAATACACTACCTGCATTCACAACTTTTTCTGCCAGCTGCTCGTAATCGGCTGTGGCGATAATCAGATGCTCCGGCGCATAAGTATTACAGAGGTCTATTGCCTCCTCTTCAGTCTTCACGAGGATAAACTTAGAGTTATCTAACGAGGTTTGTGCCATCTCCTTACGTGGCAAACGTTCAAGTTGTACTTCAACTTCATTCTTTACATCATCCAACACCTTTTCAGATGTAGTAATGAAGAAAACCTGAGAATCGAAACCATGTTCAGCCTGCGACAACAGGTCGGCAGCAGCAAACACAGGGTTGGCTGTTTCGTCGGCAATAAGACAAACTTCAGACGGACCGGCAGGCATGTCTATAGCCACATCGTGCAGGGAAACCTGCTGCTTGGCAGCCATGACAAACTGGTTGCCCGGACCGAAGATCTTATAAACCTTAGGCACGCTCTCCGTACCGTAAGCCATGGCTCCGATAGCCTGAACGCCACCCGCCTTAAAGATCTTGCTTACGCCCGCAATCTTTGCCGCCATGAGGATAGCCGGATTCACCTTGCCCTCTTTATTAGGAGGAGTACACAGTACTATTTCTTTACATCCCGCAATCTTGGCAGGAGTAGCCAGCATCAGAACGGTGCTAAAGAGAGGAGCAGTACCTCCCGGGATATACAATCCCACCTTCTCTATAGCCACACTCTTCTGCCAGCAGGTTACACCAGGGCAAGTTTCAACCTTTACACCATCAAACTTCTGGCTATGATGGAATGCGGCAATGTTATGATGGGCGAGGTGCAAAGCGTCTTTCAGTTCTTGAGAAACCATTTTCTCTGCCTCTTCGATTTCAGCTTCAGTCACAGCCAAAGAATCGAGATGGGCATGATCAAACTTCTCCTCGTAACGCTTCACGGCTTCGTCGCCATGGTTTTTCACATCGTCGAGTACACCTTGTACGGTCGCATTCAGCTGCGAAACATCCAGGTGTGGGCGTTTTACAATCTCGCTCCATTCCTCCTTTGCAGGATACTTTATTACCTTCATTCCTATTATTAATATTTAATTATTAATGTTTAATGTTTGGTTTTTAACGCATAATGTCTCTAAATAAACATTACACATTAAACACTACACATTATTATAATATCATCTTTTCGATTGGTGTTACCAGGATGCCCTGAGCACCGAGTTCCTTCAACTTGCCTATGATTTCCCAGAAACGCTTCTCGTCGAGCACAGTGTGGATAGAGCACCATTCCTCATCAGCCAATGGGATAATCGTAGGACTCTTGATGCCTGGCAATACTTCTGTAATCTCCTGAACCTTTGCCTTAGGAGCATTCATCATCACGTACTTCTTGTCCTGTGCAGAACGCACAGCCTCGAAGCGGAACAGCATCTCGTTCAGAATCTGATGCTTCTCCTCGTCCATGTTCCAGTTGCCGATGAGCAGAGCCTCGCTCTTCATCACCACCTCAACCTCAGCAAGATTGTTGCTGACCAGAGTAGAACCTGAACTTACAATATCGAAAATACCGTCAGCCAAACCGATGCCCGGACTGATTTCTACAGAACCCGTAATGACATGGATGTCGGCATTGATGTTGTTCTTCTTCATAAACTTGCGCAGGATGTTAGGGTAAGAAGTAGCAATCTTCTTGCCGTTGAACCATTGCAATCCCGGATAATCAATCTTCTTAGGAATGGCGAGGCTCAGGCGGCACTTGCTGAAACCCAGACGGTCAATAATCTGCGCATTCTCTCCACGCTCAACAAACTCGTTCTCGCCCACGATTCCGATATCTGCCACACCAGAGGCTACGCTCTGAGGAATATCATCATCACGAAGGTAGAGAACCTCGAGAGGAAAGTTGCTTGACTGCACCAGAAGGGTGCGTTTAGAGGCGCTTACTTTGATGTCAGCCTCTGCTAAAAGATTCATGGTGTCGTCGAAAAGACGACCCTTGCTTTGTACTGCTATTCGTAACATATTTCTATATTTTGTTTGAAAAACATTGCAAAAGTACATATTTTTATTAGAATAAACAAATAATTTCTCACTTATGTGCAAAATATTTCGTACTTTTGCAGCTGAAATGAAGAATAAAGGATATTTATACGCATTATATGCACTATTTTTGCTCGCTGCCTGTGCCGACAAGAAACCGCAGCAGGAGCTTACGCCATGGGGAACTCCTGTAGGCGAAATGGAGCATGCTGACAACTCTGATGGGGCTGATGGTGATGAAAAGAAACCAGCTTCAACCAGCAAGGGGCTTTCGCTCGAAGATATTCAGGCCAATGGTGAGCTCATCATGCTTACCGTTAACGGCCCTACTACCTATTATGATTACCGCAGCCACGGAATGGGACTGCAATATCTGCTCTGCGAGAAGTTTGCCCAGCAGATCGGCGTGTCGTTACGCGTAGAAGAATGTAAGGATACGGCTGAAATGGTACGCAAACTGGAGAAGGGAGAAGGAGATGTGATTGCCGTGCCCCTACCCCGAAAACAGACCAGAGGCAACCTGCTGTTCTGTGGTGTTACGCCCGACAGTACCCGAACCCAATGGGCTGTGCAGAACGGTAACAAGAGTCTTGCCGACACCCTGAACGGCTGGTTTAAGCCTAAGCTGATTGCTCAGGTCAAGCAGGAAGAATCGTGGCTGCTTTCTTCTGCCAGCGTGCGCCGCCACGTTTATTCACCATTTCTGAACCGTTCTAAGGGTGTTATTTCCCGCTACGACCACCTCTTCCAGCGCTATAGCGGAACGGCTCGCATGGACTGGCGTCTGATGGCTGCCCAATGTTATCAGGAGAGCTGTTTTGACCCGAATGCGAAGTCATGGGCTGGAGCTTGCGGACTGATGCAGATTATGCCAGGCACGGCTGCCCATCTGGGTTTGCCGATGAGCATGATTCATGAACCTGAGGCGAATGTGGCTGCGGCAGCCAGATATATGGCGGAACTGCAGGGGCATTTTTCTGACGTGGGCGACCCGTCCCAGCGCATGCTTTTTGCCCTTGCTTCTTATAATGGTGGCTATTTCCACATCAGAGATGCGATGTCGCTGGCTCGCAAACATGGTCAGAATCCGCACAATTGGGGCGTAATTCGCAATTATATTCTGCGCCTTTCTCAACCGGCTTATTACACAGACCCGGTGGTGAAATACGGTTACATGCGAGGCACGGAGACGGTAGATTATGTGGATAGAATCAGAGCCCGCTGGGGTGAATACAGCGGTGGTTCAGGCTTTCATGAGAGTCTTCGTGGCAGCGGTATGGGCAGCGGTTCCTTCCATGGAGCCCCTGTTAAATCCAAGCGCCACTACCAGAATAAGTATCATATATAATATAAATAGGTACTGAAAACGATGAGGAAAGGTATATTTGGGGCTCAATTTACTCTGATTTCTTGCAAAATTTGGAGATAAGAGCCCCAAATATACTAAATAACGGGGATGTGAGTTTGCGTTCTTTTATAGGGCGTTTTTGTTGTTTTGTAAAGAAAAACACAAGATACTAAAGTGTCGTTATATCATCTCCTACAACGATTAAAAGGAGTGTTTATATATATGTATGTATAATATCCTTACTACAGAAAATAGTAACGGAAATGATGCGAAAATCCGCATTTTTTTTGCGTTTTAGAAGATAAGATGCAAAAATTAGGGGGTTAGGAAGGTATTTTACCCCCTCTTCTAAGGGTAAAAAATGCCCCTCCTTGGACATAAAAACAGCCTCTGACACAATATATTTTGACAAAATGCAACAGAAAACAAGGATAAAAATGTAGAATCGAACAACATATCAACTAACTAAAGCGACTTAATATGTAGATAATCATTATACATAAAATATTAGAGTAGGAATACAACAAAATACACATAACTCGCTAATAACCAACACATTCAGACACACACAAAAACCATGTCAGGTAAAACTCACAAGTTCATCTAGCGGTCATTAATGCCCGGTCATTTTCGGTCATTAAGGTTTTCGGGGTGCGAAAAAGAGAGCTATAATATATATTAAATATTTTTAATATATATTATAGGGGCTAAATAACCGGAAGTGATTTTTCTTAATGACCGATAATGACCGGTCACTAATGACCGGATGCAGCCCGTTGCCACTACTCCCCTCACCTACTCTCGAAAGACTCCATTTCACAAGATTCCGGAAAACTGAATTCGAGTTGCCGGAAAAGTATTGCTTCCTACAGCGCTTTTTCGTACCTTTGCACCAGCAATCGAAAGAAAGCTATTTTGTACCTAAAGGCGGTCATCTATGAAGACCGAGGCAGGGAGCAAAAGATGACAGGCACCGGTCATTAATGAAGACTCTGAAAAGGACAAGAAAAAGCATCTGGGAAATTGTGATTAAATAAACTCTTTAAAGCATAACATAGTATGATTAATTACAGCATCGTAATGCGTAGCGTGAACGCAAATCTTCTGGAAATC